>Ga0265336_10000014_pt1 | contig 241247 bp, 214 predicted proteins | sample 42119metaG_FD_193583 | JGI IMG/M metagenome (GOLD analysis project Ga0265336, IMG submission 193583) | Rhizosphere microbial communities from Carex aquatilis grown in University of Washington, Seatle, WA, United States - 4-21-19 metaG | ecosystem: Host-associated > Plants > Roots >... | reverse complement strand
GCGCGACGTCCTCGCCGCCGCCGCCGACGGCGCCCGCCAGGCCGGCGCCGCGGCCGGCCCCGCCGAAGCCGCCGTCGCCGCCGGCCTGCGCCTGGGAGGGCGACTGCTGGAAGGTCGGCTGGTCGGACACGCCGCCGCCGGTCAGGCTGATGCCCACCTGGCCGAGCTGGGCGCTGAGGTCCGGCATCGCCTGCTGCAGGGCGTCGCGGGTGGACGCCACGTCGGCGCTCATGTGGACCCGGGTCTGGGTGCCTTCCATCTCGATGCGCACGCGGATCGGGCCCAGGTCCTGCGGGCTCAGCTGCACCTCGGCGTGCTGCACCCCGCCCTTCATCCAGACCTCGATCTGCTGGCCCAGGGCCGGACCGAATGCCGGACTCTGCGGCGGGATGGCCAGGCTGGCCTGCGCCGGGGGCGTCGGCGCCGCCGCGTGCGCGCCCGGGTTGCCCTGCAACGGCGCGTTGGCCGGGGCGCCGATCGCACCGGCCTGCACGGCCACCGGATCGGGTTGCGGCAGCATCGCGGCGAGCGAGTCGCGCGCCTCGGTGGCGGCCTTGACGGCGCCTTCGGCCTTGGCCAGCGCCGCGGCGATGTCTCCCGTGGCCGCCGCGCCCTTGCCGGGCAGGCCGGACGCCGTGGCGGGCGCGGTGCCGGGCTTGCCGGCGCCCAGGCCGGCGACGAGGGCCTGGCGACCGTCGTCCTTGCCCGGCCGGGCGCTCGCCTTGCGCAACGCACCCAGCGGGTCGGCGGCGAAGTCGTCGTGCTCGCCGGTGGCCGCGGTGCGGTCGGCCAGCGAAGTGGTGGGCGGCGCGACGGGCGGCTGCACCGGCAGCAGCGCGGCCGGGTCGAGCGGCGGGGTCCGGGCGTCGGCGACCGGCGCGTCCTTCGCGTCCCTGGCGTCCTTGTCGTCCCGGGCCTGCCGGGCGTCGGTGGCGTCCTGACCCGTCTTGTCGCCGCCGGGCTTCTTCGCCGCCTCGGCCTTGGGACGGCCGTCCAGCGCCTTGGCGTCCTTGTCGGCCGCCGGCTGGGCCTTGAGCAGCTCGGCCGCGAAGCCGCCGCCCTGGCCTTCGTCGGCCGTCAGCACCGGCTTGGCCTTGCTGGCGGCGTGGGCCGCGTGCGCGTGGGCGGCATGCGAGGCATGCGGGCTGGAATGGGCGTGGGTGCTGGGGTGCAGGGCCATGGTGTCGCTCGCAAGGAGGTCGGGATTCGGGGGGATGTCAGGCCATGCCGGCGTGCGTGCGCGAGGCGCTCGGCCGCTGGGCCAGTTCGTCGAGGTTCTTCTGGTCGCGGCGGTCGGCCACCTTGGCGAGCGCGGCCTCGCGGCGCTGGATCAGGCGTTCGACCGTGGCCACGCGGATCTCGCGCTCGACCAGGCGCTCGCGTTGGGCCTCGACCATGCGCTGCGCATGCTCGACGACCGACTGCTGCTGGCCGATCGCCTGGTCCAGGCGGGCCAGGAAGCCGTGGTAGCTGCGCAGGATCTCCATCTGCGCGGCCTGCTGGAACTGCGCGGACCACTTCTGGCAGTACTCGCTGCGGTAGGTGGTCAGGCCGTCGGACTGCTGCTGCTGCGCCTGAGCGTTGGCGACGGCGGTGCGCACGTGGGCCAGCTGCTCGTCGCGGCGCTTGCGTTCGCGTTCGAGCAGGGTCCGCAGCAGCTCCAGGCGCTTCATGCGCGACTCCGGTCAGCGGGGGCGGCGGCGATCGTCACAGCGCGATCGCCTTGGCGAGCTGGTGGCGGCTCTCGGCCATCGAGGTGCGCTCGTGCATGTCCTGCTGCAGCAGCGCAGTCAGCTTCGGGCTCATCTTGACTGCGGCGTCGAGCTCGGGGTCGGCGCCGGCCGTGTAGGCGCCCAGCTGGATCAGGTCGCGCGCCTTGCTCACCTTGGACAGCGCGTGGCGCGCGATGCGCGCGGCGGCCAGGTGCTCGCGCGGGGCCACGCTGGTCATCACGCGAGAGATCGACCGCTCGACGTCGATGGCCGGGAAGTGCCCGCTCTCGGCCAGCTCGCGCGACAGCACGATGTGGCCGTCGAGGATCCCGCGCGCCGCGTCGGCGATCGGATCCTGCGGATCGTCGCCCTCGGTCAGCACGGTGTAGAAGGCGGTGATCGAGCCGCCGCCGGCCCCGGCGTTGCCGGAACGCTCGACGAGCTGCGGCAACTTGGCGAAGCAGCTGGGCGGGTAGCCGCGCGTGGCCGGCGGCTCGCCGATGGCCAGCGCGATCTCGCGCTGCGCCATCGCGAAGCGGGTCAGCGAATCCATCAGCAGCAGCACGTGCTGGCCGCGGTCGCGGAAGTGCTCGGCCACCGCGGTGGCGTAGTTGGCGCCCTGCATGCGCACCAGCGGCGGCGCATCGGCCGGCGCGGCGACGACGACGGAGCGCGCGAGGCCGTCCTCGCCCAGGATGTCCTCGATGAATTCCTTGACTTCGCGACCGCGTTCGCCGATCAGCCCGACGACGATCACGTCGGCCTGCGTGTAGCGCGCCATCATGCCCAGCAGCACCGACTTGCCCACGCCGGTGCCGGCGAACAGGCCGATGCGCTGGCCGCGGCCCACGGTCAGCATCGCGTTGATCGCGCGCACGCCGGTGTCCAGCGGCGTGCGCACCGGGTCGCGCTCCATCGCGTTGATGGAGCGGCGCACCATCGGCTCGTCGCGCACGTCGTGCAGCTCGCCCAGGCGATCCAGCGGGCGGCCGTGCGCGTCGACGACGCGGCCCAGCAGGCCGGCGCCCATCGGCAGGTGCAGGCCGCGATCCTCGCTGCGGCGCCACGGGTGGTTCTCGACGCCGAAGCGCGGCGGCAGGTGCGGCACGGCGCGCGGCATCACGCGCGCGCCGCTGGCCAGGCCGTGCAGCTCGCCGGTGGGCATCAGGAAGGCGCGGTCGCCGTCGAAGCCGACCACTTCGGCCGTGACCGGCGGCTCGTTGGGGGAGCCGGAGACGTCGCACACCGAGCCCACGGGCACGCGCACGCCCGCGGCCTCGAGCACCAGCCCGGTCACGCGCACCAGGGTGCCCTGCATCTCGAGCGGCTGCGGCACGCTGGCGTAGTTCTCGATGTCGGCCAGGTAGCGCTGCCAGCGCGCGCCGCGCTCGGTGGGGGACGTGGCGATCGTCATGCGTCGATCCCGCCGACGATGATCTCGGGCGCGTCCCAGGTGTCCTCGCGGCCGAACACGGCGGCGGCGGCGGCCCAGCGGGTGCCGATGCGGGCATCGACCTGGCCGAGGTCCGATTCGACGACGCAGCCGCCCGGCTCCAGCGACGGGTCGGCCACCAGGCGCGCGTCGCGGGCCTTCAGCGCCTCGCCGGCGCCGTCCAGCACGTGCTGGTGGTCGGACGGGTGCAGGTGCACGCGCAGGTGGCGGGCCGACAGCACGATGGCGCCGACGGCCTCCTGCGCCACGCGGGCGACGATCTCGGGGCGGGTGTCGAGCTCGTGGCGCACCACCTGGCGCGCCAGCTGCACCGCGGTGCGGGTGACGGCCAGCGCCATCTGCTCCTCGAGCGCGTTCCACTGGTCGTCGAGGCTGGCCAGCAGCGCGCCGAACTGGGCCGCCATCTGGCGGGCGAAGTTCTCCTTGAAGGCCTCGAGGGCCACCTGGCCGTCGCGGTAGCCGTCGGCGTAGCCGCCCTCGCGCGCGTGCTGCACCTCGACCAGCCATTCGGCCTCGGTCGGCGGCGCGGGCGGCGGCGGCGGCGCGGCGTGCGCCTTGTTCTCGGGCCGGTCGGCCGGGTGCGGCGAGGGCGTGGGGGCGCCGCCGAACGACCCCGGGCGCCACGCGGCGAAGCCCTCGAGCTCCTCGCGCGGGATGAAGCGCGACTGCGGCGCGCCGCGCGGGGGCAGCGGCGAGGGCTTGTCGTAGTTCGGGTCGTGCAGGCGCGAGCGCGGCGTCTTAGAGGAAGTCATCCGCGCCTCCGCTGGCCAGCACGATCTGTCCTTCGTCGACCAGGCGGCGCACGATCTTCAGCATTTCCTTCTGCTCGGACTCGACCTCGGAGACCCGCACCGGGCCGCGCGAATCCAGGTCCTCGCGCAGCGTCTCGGCGGCGCGGCTGGACATGTTGCGGAACACCTTCTCGCGCAGTTCGGGCGTCGCGCCCTTGAGCGCGATGACCAGCGACTCGCTCTGCACTTCCTTGAGCAGCGACTGGAAGCCCTTGTCGTCGAGCTTGTTCAGGTCGTCGAACGTGAACATGTTGTCCATGATCTTCTGCGCCAGCTCGTTGTCCGCCTCGCGGATGTAGTCGAGCGCGGAGGTCTCCACCGAGGAACCCATCAGGTTGATGATCTCGGCCGCGGTCTTGACGCCGCCCAGCGACGCCTTCTTCAGTTTCTCGCCGCCGGCAAGCACCTTGCTCATCACCTCGTTGAGGTCCTTCAGCGCGGAGGGCTGGATGCCGTCCAGCGTGGCGATGCGGATCAGCACCTCGTTGCGCTGGCGCTCGGTAAACGACTTGAGCACCGAAGACGACTGGTCGAAGTCCAGGTGCACCAGGATGGCGGCGACGATCTGCGGATGCTCGTTGCGCAGCAGCTCGGCCACCGAGCTGGCGTCCATCCACTTCAGGCTCTCGATGCCGGTGACGTCGCTGCCCTGCAGGATGCGGTCGATCAGCAGGTTGGCCTTGTCCTCGCCGAGCGCCTTGCGCAGCACGGCCTTGACGTACTCGTCGGTGTCCTGCACCAGCACGTGCTGGGACTGGGCGATGGTGCCGAACCTGTCGAGCACGCCGTCCATGCGCTCGCGGGTGATGGACTTCATGCGGGCGATGGTCTCGCCCAGCTTCTGCACTTCCTTGGGGGCCAGGTGCTTGAAGACGGCGGCGGCCTCTTCCTCGCCGAGCGACATCAGCAGGATCGCCGCGTCTTCGACGCCTTGGTCGTCTTTGTTGGCTGCAGGCATGGGGTCGGGGTCTCGTTTCCGGGCAGGCGCGGTCGGTCAGGCGGCTTCGCCGTTGACCCACTCGCGCACGATGTTGGCGACGGCAGTCGGGTTGTCCTTGGCGAGCTGGCGCGCGCTCTCGAGCTTCTTGGCCATCTGCGGCGCCTCGAGGAGCTCGGGCAGCGCGTCCATCGACAGCTCGTGCTGGTCGTCGACGACGGCGTCCAGCCCTTCTTCCTTGGCCTCGACGATCGGCGGCGCGAGCGCGGCCATGATCGCCGGGCGCACCAGGCCGAACAGCACCGCCAGGGCCACCAGCGTCAGGCCGGCGGGCACGGCGCCGGCGCGCAGCAGGTCCACCAGCCACGACTGCTTCCAGATCGGCACTTCCTCGGCCTTCATCGTGGCCTCGGCCTTGAACGGTGCATTGATCACCTTGACCGAGTCGCCGCGCGTCTGGTCGAAGCCGATGGCCTCCTGGACGAGCGCGGTCAGCTTGTCCATCTCGTCCTGCGTCAGCGGCGTGCTGGTGGTCTTGCCCTTGCCGTCGGTGTTGACCTTCTGGTTGACGACCACGGCGGCGTTGAGGTGGCGCACCAGGCCGGTGGCGTTGCGGGTGACGCGCACGGTGCGGTCGACCTCGTAGTTGGTCACCGTCTCGCGGTGGCCGTTGGCGCCGACGGTGCCGCCCTGGGCCGCCTGCAGCGGGGCCGAGGCGCCGTTGATCGGCGCGGTGGCGCCGACCGGCGGCTGGTTGCTGCTGGCGCCCGGCACGCCCGAGGGCACGGTACCGGCGCTGCCGCCGGTGTCGTTGAGCTGCTGGCTGCGCACGGTGGCGTCGGCCGGGTTCTGGTTCGGCTTGAACTGCTCGGAGGTCGCCTCGCTCTGCGAGAAGTCGATGTCGGCGGTGACCGTGGCGCGCAGGTTCTCGCGCCCGACCACCGGCTCCAGCAGTTCCTGGATGCGCTTGGTGTAGCCGGCTTCCATCTGGTTGACGTACTGCAGCTGGCTCGCGTCCAGGCCCTGCACGTTGCGGTCGCCGTTCTCGGTGAGCAGCGCGCCGGTCTGGTCGAGCACGCTGACGTCCTTGGTCTGCAGCTCGGGCACGCTGGAGGCGACCAGGTGCACGATGCCGGCCAGCTGCGAGCGGTCGAGCGTGCGGCCGCCGCGCAGCATCAGCACCACGGAGGCGCTGGGCTTCTGCTGCTCGCGGAAGAAGCCGTTCTGGTTGGGCAGCGCCAGGTGGACGCGGGCCGACTCGACGGCGTCGATGGAGCCGATGGTGCGCGTGAGCTCGCCTTCGAGCGCGCGCTGCAGGTTCACGCGTTCCTGCGTCTGGGTCTGGCCGAACTTGGCGTTGTCCATCAGCTCGAAGCCGATGACGCTGGACTTGGGCAGGCCGGCCGAGGCCAGCTTCAGGCGCACCTCGTTGACCTTCTCGGCCGGGACCAGGATGGCCGTGCCGCCCTCGGCGAACTTGTAGGGCACCTGCATCGTGGCCAGCTGGGCGACGACGGCGCCGCCTTCCTTATCGGGCAGGTTGGCGAACAGCACGCGGTAGTCGCCCTGCGAGCTCCACAGCCCGATCGCCACCACCACGGCCACCAGGCCCGCCAGGCCCACGCCCAGCTTCATCTTCGCGCTGGCGGGCATGGCCAGCAGGCGATCGAGCGGTCCGGGGACAGCGATGGGAACGGCGGTGGCGAGGGCTTGTTCCATGGGAGGTCGGGAAGATCTCGGGTTGTCTGCACTGGCGTCCGGGCTGGACAGGGGCGAACCCAGCCTCGGCGCAATGAATGCATTCTTTAGCCTCGAGCCGGGCGACGAAGCCACGAGAAGGGTGCCGTTTGGCCGGCACATCCGTTCTTCGGCGCGGGGCCGTCTCGCTAAAGTTCAGACCATGCCAGCCGACCCCGTCCTCCGCCCCGACCGCCAGCGCGCCGCCGCCGGCCGGTGTGCGCGCGCCCGGGCGGCCCGGAGCGCCTCATGACGATGGATGTCCGCCTCAAGCCCTTCGACTTCGCCGCCGCGGTGGCGCGCGCGGGCCTGCGCACCGACGGCACGCCCATCGCGGGCGGCGCCGGCGCGGCCGGTGCGCTGTCGGGCACCGCGGGCGCCGGCAAGGCCAGCTTCGGCTCGGCGCTGACCGATGCCCTCAAGGGTGTCAGCGACATGCAGAACCAGGCCAACACGATGCAGAACGAGCTGCAGATGGACAACCCGACCGTCAGCCTCGAGCAGACGATGGTGCAGATGCAGAAGGCCCAGATCGGCTTCCAGGCGGCGATCTCCGTGCGCAACCGGCTGGTGCAGTCCTACACCGACATCATGAACATGCAGGTCTGAGCACCCGCATCGGGGAAACGAGGCGCCCGCGGGCGCCTTTCCCGTTTCCGGCTCAGGCGGGCGGCGCGTCGTCGTCGGTGTCCTCGCCCATGAGGGAGCCCACGTTCCAGCAGGCGCCGCCCACCGCCAGGCCCAGCAGCGCCAGCGTGAAGGCCAGGCGCTCCCCGTGCCACAGCGACGCCGCCCACTGACGCAACTTCACGGCCTGGACGCCGGCGGTGCCGCCCAGGCGGGCCACCTCGCGCATCTCGCGCTGCTCGGCGATGGCGTCGCCCTCGGGCTCGGCGACCGCCTCCGCGTAGACGGCGGCGCCCGCCACCAGGCCCGCGAAGGCGATGGCCAGGCCGATGCGTTGGACGAGGCGCGGGGTCGGGGACATGGCCGCGCATTGTCGCCCGGCGCCGCTTGCGCAAACGGAGCGCGCGACTTGCGCAAGTCGCCCGGCGCGGCAGCCGGAACGCGACTCAATCGACAGCGAGTTCGGCGGAGCCGGCCGCACGCCGCCAGGTGCGCACCGTGCCCCGCCCTGCCCGCTTGGCGTCGTAGCACGCCTCGTCGGCGGCCTCGAGCACCTGCTGGACGCTGGCGAACGTGGCGTCGATGGCCACGATGCCGATGCTCGCGCCCACCGACAGCGTCTGCGCCTGCGCGCCGCTGCGCCAGTCGAGCCGGTGCTCGGCCACCAGCGCGCAGATGCCGGCGGCGATGCGCTCGGCCGCGTGGGTGTCGCAGCCGCGCAGCAGCACGGCGAACTCGTCGCCGCCGATGCGTGCGACGGTGTCGTGGGCGCGGGCGCGGTGCAGCAGGATGGCGGCGATGTTCTTCAGCAGCACGTCGCCCGCGGCGTGGCCGCTGCTGTCGTTGACGGCCTTGAAGCGATCCAGGTCGATGAACAGCGCTGCCGCGGGCGACTCGTCGGCGCGCATCGCCAGCTCCTCGGCCAGGCGCAGCTCGAACTCGCGCCGGTTGACCAGTCCGGTCAGCTCGTCGTGCGACGCCGACCACGACAGCTGCTCCCGATGGCGGCGGCTCTCGGTGACGTCCGTGAAGATCCAGATCGCGCCGGCGTCGGGGTCGCCGGCGCGCACGGCCGCCCCCTGCAGCCGGGCCCAGAAGCGGGTGGAATCGGCGCGCACCAGTTCGCGCTCCGCGTCGCAGGTGCCGCCGGAGTCGAAGATCTCGGTGGCCAGCTGCAGGAACGACCGGTGGGCCCCGTCCGACGGCGAGATCACGTGGGTCTCCATGCCCCGCACCTGCACGCTGTCGTAGCCGAACAGGCGCGCGAACTGGTCGCTCACCAGCTCGAAGCGGCCGCGCCGCGTGAACGCGATGCCCACCGGGGCGTTGGCCATGACGGCGCGCATCTTCTCCAGCAGCTCGTCGCTGGTCTTTCGCATCGCCGCCTTCTGGCCCAGCACGTACTGGAACACGCGGGCCAGCTCGCCGAGCTCGCCGCCGGCGCGCGGCCACGGATCCTGGGCCGCGAAGCCCTCGTCGAGCAGGCGCAGCGCGCGCCGCTCGAGCTGGCGCAGCGGGCGCAGCAGCGCCAGCATCACCAGCAGGATGATCAGGCCGCCGGCCACCGCCACGACCGAGCCGATGCGGATCGCCTGCAGGCGCCCGGCGCTCGGGCCGCCCAGCAGCAGCTCGGCCGGGGCGCTGCGCATCACGACCCAGTCGGCATCGGCCACGCCGGCCGTGGCGACGATGTCGTCGCCGATGCGGTGCGCCGAGCCCTGCGGCTCGATCGGCTGGCCTTCGGCCTTCCAGCGCGCCACCACGCCGGCGAAGTGGGGCAACGCGGCCGCGTTGCGCATCACCCAGGACGGATCCCGGTGCGAGACGATGGTGCCGTCGGCGTCGGTGACGAGGGTGGTCACCGGGTCGTGGTCGTCCATCGCCGGGCGCGTCAGGTCGTTGAGCAGCGTGTTGGACGACAGCTTCATGCCGCCGATCAGGATCGCCGCGATGCGGCCCTCGCGGTCGAACAGCGGCATCGTCATCACGAACATCGGCGTGCCGCTGGTGCGGCTGACGCCAGGCTGCGAGATCACCGGGCGGCGCTCGCGCACGGTGCGGCGGATGTAGGCGCGATCGGCGGCGGCGATGGCGGTGGCGCGCACGCCGCCGTCCTCGGCCACGGCGATCAGGCGCAGGCCGGCATCGGCGATGAAGACGCTGTCGAACAGGCTGCGCAGCACCTGCTGCCGGTCGAGGAAGTCGGCCACCGCCGCCGGCTGGCCCAGCCGGTCGACGGGCAACTGGGCGGAGGCGGCGCGCAAGGCCTTCTGCAGCGACACGATCTTGGCCGACAGCACGATGGCGATGCGCTCGGCGTTGGCCACCTCGGAGTCGAGCGCCGCGCGCTGGCTGCGCTGCTCCATGGCCTGCAGCACCAGCACCACCGTGAGGGCGACGCTGGCGGCGATCAGCACCAGGCTCGCCAGGGCGAGCCGCAGCTTGAGCGAGCCGGCGAGGGCATGCAGGCGGCGGAACACGGAGGGGATGGCCTGGGAGAGTTCGAGTGCTGCCTGCGGACGCGCGTCCGGCGGCGGACACGGTGCCGGCTTCGCGTGGTCGCGAAGCGCGTCGGCGCCGCTACTCGTGGGACATCATTCGCCGACGCTTCTGCGTCTGGTCGATGTAGAGCTGCAACGCCCGCTGCGCCGCCGAGGTCATGCCGACGATCTCGCAGCCCAGGCGAACCGAACCGTTCTCGGCGCCGGTGGAGGTGACGTGGTGCAGCATCAGGCCGGCATCGATCTGCGTCTCGGCGTCCAGCGACAGCCGCACGCCCTGGATCACGGCGCCGGGCTGCAGGTTGGGCACGTCGGCCGGGTGCAGCAGCGCGCAGCCGCCGATGCTGACGTCGAGCACGCGCAGCGCCAGGCTCATGTCGGGAATGGACGGATGGCGGAACGAGGCCGTCGGCGACGTGCGCTCGATGGTGCGCACGCGGAAGGTGTTGCGGCGCTGGAAGCGGAACATCTCGCGCGGCAGGCGGGCCTGCAGCACGCTGGCCTTGTGGCCCTGCACCAGCACCAGGTCGCTGACGTCGAACTGCACCTTTATGCGGTCGAGGTAGGCCACGGCCACGCATTCGTCGGCCTCGACGATGTCGTGCACGGCATGGGCCATCATGTCGGCCGTGAACGAGAGGCGGCCGGACGCGGAGTCCACCGTCCACAGCGTGGTGGTGTAGGCGCTGCCGTCGGAGGCGCTCAGGTTCAGCGGCACCACGTCGTCCATCAGCTGCTTGAGCAGCGCGCGGATCTCCCCGGAGGCGGTGACGCGGAACTCGGCGAGGGAATCGTCGGATCCCATCGCGTCGAGCGAAGCGGGGCGCGTGTCTTCGAACATGGTGGTCAGGGGCGTTGGGTTGTTCGCGAAGCGACGGATCGGTGCAGGCTCTCGGGAAGCGGGGGGTTCGCGACCCGGGCCGAACCGAGCCCCCCGCGGGGGGCGCGACCAGCGCGAGCGCGGGGGCTCAATGAAGCATGGTCGGGCGGCCGCCCATCATCTGGTCCAGGTCCTCGAGCCACGGCTCGGCCAGGTGGCGGATCTCGGCGTCGTTCAGGAGGATTCGCTGCATGATGCGCGACTTCTCCTTGGCCTCGTTCTGCATCAGCTGGCTCGACTGGGCGGCATTCTTGAGCTGGGCGATCAGCACGGCGCAGGCGCCCTCGAGCTTGACCACCTCGTCCCAGTTGCCGGTGCGCGCGGCGGCGAGCATGTCGGCGCTGGCCTTCTCGATGGCCTCGTAGTAGTTGAGCAGCTTCGTACTCATGATCTTCTTCTGGGTGTAGGTGCTCGAGGTGTTCACAGGCCGGCCGCTTCCACCTGGGGGCCGATCGCGATCCAGGCGTCGCGCAGGGGTCCGATCAGGCGCACGCACTCGTCCAGCGCCGCCTCGTCGTTGCGCAGGTTGGCCTGCAGCAGGCGCAGCGCGACGTACGCGTACAGCGAGTTCAGGTCCTCGGCCAGGCGACCGCCGGCCTCCAGGTTGAGGCCGGCCTTCAGGCCCTCCTCGACGATGCGGGCGGCGCGGCTGATGGCCTTGCCCTTGGCCTCGATCTGCCGGGCGCGCATCGCGCCGCGGGCCAGGACGATCGAGTCCATGAAGCCGTTGAACAGCAGCTCGATCAGCTTGTGGGCCGAGGCCGAGTTGACGCTGGTCTCGACGCCCACGCGCGCGTAGGCGTTGGCAAAGCCGTGGGAGCGTCCGAATGCAGAAGGGGTTGCGGCTGTGAACATGGTGGCGAGGTCGGGATGCGAGTCCGTTGTGTGTTCGTCTTGACTTGTTATCGGAAGTAGCGGCGTCGCTCTTGAAGTGGAACTGGCCGGTTTGCGCCCCCAAGTCGATGCAAGCCTGGCGAAGGCCGCACGACAGGTGGGCAATCCGCCCGCGCGTCGCCGTCCATCTTCAGCCTGACTTCTGCATCAGCGCGACCTGCTGCGTGACGTAGCTCGACAGCGCGCTCATCTTCGACATCGTCGTGTCCAGCGCCTGGTATTGCGCGGTCAGGCGCGCCTGCGTCGCGTCCAGGTGCGTCTGCATGTCGTCCTGCTGCTTCTGGTTGCGCGACAGCTCGCCCTGCAGGCCGCTCGTGCGGCTGTAGAGCGCGCCGTCGAGCGCCACCGCCTTGTCGCCCATGGCCGCGAAGCGCACCGCGATGCCCGTGTTGTCGCTGGTCGTGCCCTGCGTGGCGAACAGCTTCTGCAGCTCTTCGGGCTTGGACAGCGCGGCAGTGAGCTTGTTGTTGTTGCCGACCGCCAGCGTGCCGTCCTTCTGGACTGCGATGCCGATGTCGGACAGGCGTGCGAACACCGACGACGTGGTCGACGTCGTGTTGACCACGCCGCGCAACTGGTTCTGGAAGCCGATGATGGACGGGTCGCCGGTGAGGGGACCGTCCTTGCGCGCGGTGCCGGCTGCCACCGCCGTCCCCGCGTCGTACTTGGTCTGCAGCGAGATGTAGGACTGCAGGGCCGAATAGGCACTGACGAAGTCCGTGATCGCCTTCTGCATGGACGCCGTGTCGGCGGCCACGTTGACGTCGATCGGGGAGTCGCTCTTCTTCAGCAGCGTCAGGGTCAGTCCGTCCGAGATGTTGCTGAGCTTGTTGGTGGCCGATTCGACCGCGATGCCGTTGACGGTGGCCTTGGCGTTGAGCGCGGACTGGTTGAGCGTGAGCTGCGAGCCGGCGGCGCCGGTGCTGCCGTCGAAGTTCAGCGCCGACAGGCCCGCCGCGGGGTTGCCGTCGTCGACGGTCTCGGCGGCGGTGATCTTGAAGCCGTTGGCCGCGCCCGTGACCGTCGAGCGCAGCGACAGGCGCGAGCCGTTGGCGTCGGTGATGATCGAGGCGGAAACGCCGGCGTTCGCCGCGTTGATCTTGTCGCGGATCGCACTGAGCGACGTGTCGCCGGCACCGATCGTGATGTCCACCGCGGTCGAGTTCGGTGCGTTGGCGAAGGTCGTGGTCGGCGGCGTGGCGCCGTCGGACGTGTAGGTGCCGAGCTGGATCGTCAGCGTGCCCGCGTTGAGCGCCGTGCCGGCCTGCACCGTGGAGGTCACGGTCTGTCCCTGGGCAAGCTGCTGCACGCTCACGGCGTAGTCGCCGGCCGCCGCCACGCCGGTGGACGTGTCCGCCGACACGATCGTGGGGTCGGCGGAACTCGACGTGGTCTGCGTCCACAAGGTGGATGACGACAGCGCGCGCGCCTTGTCGGCCATCGTCGAGGTGAGGCTCTGGATCTGCCCGACGGCGGAAATCTCGGTCGTGACCGTGCTGGCCTTGTTCTGGAGCAAGGTGAGCGGCTGCGACTCCACCGCCATCAGGGACGAGATGATGCCCTTCACGTCGAGCCCGCTGCCGATGCCGGCGGAGCTGATGGAGCCCGTCGTGCTGCTCGTGGTGGTGGTCATGGATTTCCTTGCGGTTCTTGAGCGAACTATCGGCGCCTTGCGGACCTTCTTGAGGGGTCCGGCCGCCCGGAAAGCCTTCTGGACTCGCCGAAACACCCCGCTTTTCGTTCGATCGGATCCGTCGCGACAACGAGAAGGCGCGCCGCGCAGGCCTCGAGGACGGATCCTCGGGGGCTGCGGGGCGCGCCCGGATGTCGCGCCAGGCGAAGCCGATGACGGCCTTCGCGTCGCGCCAGCGCTCGTTGCGCGCTTCAGCCTTGCAGCAGCTTGAGAACCTGGTTCGGCAACTGGTTGGCCTGGGCCACCATCGCCGTGCCGGCCTGCTGCAGCACCTGGGCCCGGCTCATGTTGGCGGTTTCCGACGCGAAGTCGGCGTCCATGATCCGGCTGCGGGCGGCCGACTGGTTCTCGACGCCGGTCTGCAGGTTGGTGATGATGGCGTCGAAGCGGCTCTGCGTGGCACCGAACGTCGCGCGCGTGTCGTTGACGTTGTCGAGCGCCTTGTCGATGTTGTCGATCACGGTGCCGATGGCGCCCGAGGTCGCCGACGCGTCGATCAGGGCCGTGGAGGTGTTCGTCACCGCCGTGATCGTGGCGTCCATGGCCATGTTGGACGTCGAGATCGTGATCGTGTCGTCGGCCGTCGTGTTCGCGCCGATCTGGAACGTCAGCGACGTCGCATCGGCACCGAGGATATGCTTGCCGTTGAAGGTCGTGCCGCCGAGGACGCGGCCGATTTCCATCTGCAGCTGGGCGAATTCCTTGTTCAGCGAGTCCTTGTCCGACGAGCTGTTCGTGGAATTGCGCGACTGGATCGCCAGCTCGCGCATGCGCTGCAGCGCATTGCCGACCTGCGACAGCGCGCCTTCGGCCGTCTGCGACATCGAGATGCCGTCATTGGCGTTACGCACCGCCACGTTCATGCCGCGCACCTGGGCGTTCATGCGTTCGGCGATGGCCAGGCCGGCGGCGTCGTCCTTGGCGGAGTTGACGCGCAGGCCGGAGGACAGGCGCTGCATGGATGTCGCCAGGGAGCCCTGCGACATGTTGAGGTTGCGCTGCGCATTCAGCGAAGCAATGTTCGTATTGATCGTCAATGGCATGTGAATACTCCAGGACTCAGGCACAACCGGCGAAAGTGCCGGAACTCAGTTCGATGCGCGGCTGTCAGGCAGGCCTTGCGAGCCTCGCACCTCCAAGCCCGGTACTTGGTCACCCCGACTTGCTGCTCGACTGCGGGGGGGATCATCCTGTTCCCGCCGCCGTGCACGTTCATCGTCAGTGCTTCCGGACCGCGTTCCCCGCTTCTCATGGATTGAGGGAGACGTTGGATTGGATTGTGCGAATACTTGAGTGCGGGCAAATCACCGATATGAGGGCTCAAGTCCGGCCATTTCGCACCTGCGCCCCCCGGTCCGCCGCCCTGCTGGAAAGTGCCCGCCCATGAAGGAAGCCCCGCCGGCTTGCGCCTGGCGGGGCTTTCTACTGGTTGTGCGCCGGGGGTTGGCCCCGGCCGCTCTGGCGGCGATCAGCGCAGCAGCGTCAGAACCTGCTGCGGCTGCTGGTTGGCCTGGGCGATCATCGCCGTGCCGGCCTGCTGCAGCACGTTGGCGCGGCTCATGTTCGCGGTTTCCGACGCGAAGTCGGCGTCCATGATGCGGCTGCGCGCGGCCGACTGGTTCTCGACGCCCGACTGCAGGTTCGAGATGATCGAGTCGAAGCGGCTCTGCGTGGCACCGAAGGTGGCGCGGGTGTCGTTGACGTCGTTGATCGCCTTGTCGATGTTGTCGATCACGGTGCCGATGGCGCCCGAGGTCGCCGAGGCGTCGATCTTGGCGGTGTTCGCCGTCACGGCCGTCATCGTCGTGTCCTGCGTCATGTCCACCGTCGCGACCGACACCGTGTCGTCGGTCGTGGTGTTGGCGCCCACCTGGAAGTTCAGCGTCGTCGCATCGGCACCGAGCATGTGCTTGCCGTTGAAGGTCGTGCCGCCGAGGACGCGGCCGATTTCGGCCTGCAGCTGGGCGAATTCCTTGTTCAGCGAGTCCTTGTCGGACGAGCTGTTGGTGGAGTTGCGTGCCTGCACCGCCAGTTCGCGCATGCGCTGCAGCGAGTTGCCGACCTGGGCCAGCGCGCCGTCGGCGGTCTGGGCCAGCGAGATGCCGTCGTTGGAGTTGCGGATGGCGACGTTCATGCCGCGCACCTGCGAGTTCATCCGTTCGGCGATCGACAGGCCGGCGGCGTCGTCCTTCGACGAGTTGATCCGCAGACCCGACGACAGGCGCTGCATCGACGTCGCGAGCGACATCTGCGAGCCCGACAGGTTGCGCTGCGCGTCGATGGAGTTGATGTTGGTGTTGATCGAGAGAGTCATGATGATTCCAGTTGGGTAGGTGACGATTGCAGTGGAAAGTCTCCGGCAAGAGCACTGGCGTTGTGTTGCCTAGCGCCAGGTGCTCCTTCGGTCTGCGCGGTGTTGTCTGTTCACCGCCAGGCCCTTGGCCACTCACCGGACCCAAGCTCGATTCGTGAGCCTGTTGCCTTGTTTATCGAGCGATCACCATCGGATCTTGAGCACTAAATGCATGCACGCCCGCCCGATTTCTCGAGAAGGCGTGCGGAGGAAAAGCGGGGGAATGCCACGGACGGCAGCGCGCGTGGCGAAGCCGTCCGGGCTGGCGCCCCGGAGGGCGCGGGCTGGCCGGGGATCAGCGCAGCAGCGTCAGAACCTGCTGCGGCTGCTGGTTGGCCTGGGCGATCATCGCCGTGCCGGCCTGCTGCAGCACGTTGGCGCGGCTCATGTTCGCGGTTTCCGACGCGAAGTCGGCGTCCATGATGCGGCTGCGCGCGGCCGACTGGTTCTCGACGCCCGACTGCAGGTTCGAGATGATCGAGTCGAAGCGGCTCTGCGTGGCACCGAAGGTGGCGCGGGTGTCGTTGACGTCGTTGATCGCCTTGTCGATGTTGTCGATCACGGTGCCGATGGCGCCCGAGGTCGCCGAGGCGTCGATCTTGGCGGTGTTCGCCGTCACGGCCGTCATCGTCGTGTCCTGCGTCATGTCCACCGTCGCGACCGACACCGTGTCGTCGGTCGTGGTGTTGGCGCCCACCTGGAAGTTCAGCGTCGTCGCATCGGCACCGAGCATGTGCTTGCCGTTGAAGGTCGTGCCGCCGAGGACGCGGCCGATTTCGGCCTGCAGCTGGGCGAATTCCTTGTTCAGCGAGTCCTTGTCGGACGAGCTGTTGGTGGAGTTGCGTGCCTGCACCGCCAGTTCGCGCATGCGCTGCAGCGAGTTGCCGACCTGGGCCAGCGCGCCGTCGGCGGTCTGGGCCAGCGAGATGCCGTCGTTGGAGTTGCGGATGGCGACGTTCATGCCGCGCACCTGCGAGTTCATCCGTTCGGCGATCGACAGGCCGGCGGCGTCGTCCTTCGACGAGTTGATGCGCAGACCCGACGACAGGCGCTGCATCGACGTCGCGAGCGACATCTGCGAGCCCGACAGGTTGCGCTGCGCGTCGATGGAGTTGATGTTGGTGTTGATCGAGAGAGTCATGATGTTCACTCCTGGGGAGACAAAGTCCAGCGGGATTGCCGGAGATTTCGCCCCAAAGTCGAAAACGGTAGGGGCCGTGAATTGCTTTTCGGCGGGTCGATCCCGGGACTTGAGGACTATTTGAGCCGTTTTTTTCAGGACCCCCCGCGGGCTCCGTGCGCCATGCCGCCTTCCATGCCGCGCCGGCCCCGCCGGGCGGGGTCACCCGGTGTTCCTGCGAACTGCGCCGGGTCTGCGCCTGTTATCGGAGCGAACCGGCCGGGCCTTCACCCTAGACTGGACCGATCATGAAGAACTCCGCATCCCCCGGTCGTCCCGTCCACGGCGGCGCCAGTGCCCGGCGCGCCGAGGCCCATCGCCAGGCCGGCCTGCACGCGCAGCGGGCCCATCGCTGGGACGCCGCCGTGCATGAATTCGAGCGCGCCACCGACCTGACACCGGCCGACGCGCTGATGTGGATGAACCTCGCGCGCTCGCGGATGGCGCTGGGCCAGTGGCTGCCGGCGCTGGAAGCCGCGCACCGCGCCTGCGAGCTGGACCGCAGCAGCGCCGTGGCCTGCCGCATCGCGGCCGAGCTGGCGCTGCAGATGTCGCGCCCCCATGAAGCCTTGCGCACCCTGCAGGCACTTTCCGTCGAGGCCGTGCGCGACCATGACTACTACAACGCGCTGGGCAACGCCCTGTTCCAGACGCGGCAGCCCCGCGAAGCGGTGGACGCCTTCTTCAAGGCGCTGACGCTCAAGGTCGACTCGCCTCTCGTGCACTACCGCCTGGGGCTTTGCTTCATGGACCTGGCGATGGACCTGGAGGCCGCGGAATGCTTTCGCACCGCCATCTCGCTGGACGATGGTGTCACCCGCGCCCTGGCCCTCAGCCTGGTCGTGCAGACCAATCGCCAGGCCTGCCGCTGGCAGGACGACGCGGCCGACACCCGCGCCCTGCTGGAGGCCGTCGACCGCGACGACCCCGAGACCGCCCGCCTGCTGCTGCCGTTCGCGCTGATCGCCATCGAGTCGACGCCGCAGCAGCAGCGCCGCCTGGCCGAGCGCCGCGTCGCCGGCCTGACCGCCGCCGTCGTGCCACTGCCCGCTCCCGGACCGCGCCGCCCCGGCCCCATCCGCGTGGGTTACCTGTCCTCGGACTTCTACCACCACGCCACCGCCGTGCTGATGACCGAGCTGCTCGAGCGCCGCGACACGGGCCGCTTCGAGACCTTCCTGTATTCGCACAGCCGCGACGACGATTCCGCCACCGCCCGCCGCGTGCGCGCCGCCTGCGAGCACTTCGTCGACGTGCGCGACCTCGGCAACTGCGCCGTGGCCCAGCGCATCCGCGCCGACGGCATCGACATCCTGATCGACCTCAAGGGCCACACCCGCGACAGCCGCATGGAGCTGATGGCCTACCGTCCCGCGCCGGTGCAGGCCGCCTACCTCGGCTACCCGGCAACCACCGGCGCGCCCTTCATCGACTACTTCATCGGCGACCGCGTCACCACCCCGCTGGCCCACGCGGCCCAGTACACCGAGCACATCGCCCAGCTCGACGGCTGCTACCAGCCCAACGACGCCGCGCGCCCGCTGCCGCCCTGCCCGCCACGCGCCGCGCTCGGCCTGCCGGAGGACGCCGTGGTGCTGTGCTGCTTCAACCAGACCTACAAGCTGTCGCCGCACATGCTGGACCTGTGGTCGCGCATCCTCGCCGACGCGCCGCGCACCGTGCTGTGGATGCTGGCCTGGAACCCGCACGCCAAGGAGAACCTGCTGCGCGAGCTCGCCGCGCGCGGGGTCGCCCCGCAGCGCGTGTTCTTCGCCGCCAAGATCGACCTGGCCGACCACATCGCCCGCCTGCGCGCCGCCGACCTGTTCCTGGACACCTGGCCCTGCAACGCCCACACCACCGCCAGCGAGGCGCTGTGGGCGGGCGTGCCGGTGCTCACCGTGCCGGGGCCGACCTTCGCGTCGCGCGTTGCCGCCAGCCTCGTGGCGGCGTGTGGCCTGGCCGACCTGGCCTGCGCCAGCGACGCCAACTACGTGGAACTGGCCACCGCGCTGGCCAACGAGCCCGAGACCCTGCGCGGCATCAAGGCGCACCTGGAGGTCCATCGCCGCACGCTGCCGCTGTTCGATGCCGAGCGCCTGGCGCGCGACATGGACGCGCTGCTGACGCGCATGCACGAACGCCAGCTTGCCGGCCTCGCGCCGCAGGCGCTCGAGGCGGGCCGGGCATGAAGCCCTACAAGGTCGCCCTGGTGATGATCGCGCGCAACGAGGCGGCGCGCATCGTGCGCGCGCTGGCCAGCGCGCGCCATTGCGTCGGCGAGCTCGTCGTGCTCGACACCGGTTCGACCGACGCCACCGTCGCGCTCGCGCGCTCCGCGGGCGCGCGCGTGGGCCATTTCGCCTGGTGCGACGATTTCGCCGCCGCCCGCAACGCGGCGCTGAAGCTGGCCGACGCCGACTGGAACGTGGTGGTCGACGCCGACGAATGGATCGCCGAGGCCGGCGTGGACCTGCTGGCGCTGCGCCACACGGTGCCCGACTTCGTCGGCACGCTGCGCGTGGACAGCCATTTCGACACCCCGATCGGCGTGTCCGTCTCGCCCAGCTGGCTGCCGCGCGTGCTGCCGCGCGGCGTGCGCTACGACGGCGCCGTGCACGAGCAGCCCCGCCACAAGCGCCCGGTCCGGCGGCTGGCCACGGTGCTGGCCCACGACGGCTACCGCGCCGACGCCCTCAAGGCGAAGGCCGGCCGCAACGCCGAACTGCTCGCGCGTGCGCTGGCGCAGGCGCCCGACGACGCCTACCTGCACTACCAGATCGGCAAGGACCACGACGTCTACGAACGCTACGCCGACGCCTGCGCGCACTTCGCCCGCTCGCGCGCCTGCGAGGAGGCCAGCGGGGCCACCGTCACGCTGGCGGGCACCACGCCGGGCTGGCACCACGACCGGCTGGTGCGCGAGATGCATGCGCTCAAGAAGTGCCGCCAGCACGCGCAGGCCGTGCTGCTGGCCGAGCACGCGATGGCCGCCTGGTCGCACTCGCCCGACTTCTTCTTCGCGCTCGGCGACCTGCTGCTCGACTGGGCCACCGAGGAGCCGGCACGCGCCGGCGAGCTGCTGCCGATGATCGAATCGGCCTGGCTGCGCTGCCTGGAGATCGGCGAGCGGCCGGACCTCGAGGGCTCGGTCGCCGGCCGCGGATCGACCCTGGCGGCGCGCAACCTGGTCGTGCTGTACGAGGGCACCGGGCGCGCCATCGAGGCCCTGAGGCTCCGGCAGTCGCACTAGGGCGAATTGCCCAGGGCGGCGGCCCCTTTTCCGGGCTTGGCCGCCCTCCCCGCTCTTCAGAATCGGTGCACGGCCGTCTCCCGGCCCCGGCATGGCCGGGCGGGCGCGGTACCCGTCCCTTTCCGGAGCCCGGTCCCATGAAGAATCCTCCCGCAATCCACCTGGCGATCATCCAGCCCGCCGGCTACGTGCACTCGCTCGGCTTCCTGGACCAGGCGCGCTACTTCCGCCACATGTTCCGCCGCCAGGGCGCGACCGTGACGATGGCCAAGAACCGGCTGCGCGAGGATGCGGTCAACTTCGTGTTCGGCGCCCACCTCGGCTTCCCGGCCGACTGGCTGGAACGCCACGCCTGCGTGTTCGTCAACCTCGAGCAGCTCGGCGCCGGCGGCGCCGCCGTCAGCCCCGACTACCTCGCGCTGCTGCGCCGCTCGGCGGTGGTCGACTACGACGCCGCCAACGTGGCGGCCTACGCGCAGGACGCCGCCGACGTGCCCATCGTGTCGTTCGGCTATGCCTCCTACCTCGACAAGCCGGCGCTGCCGCTGGAGCAGCGCGACATCGACCTGCTGTTCTTCGGCAGCATGAATCCGCGCCGCCAGGAGTTCATCGCCCGCGTGGAGGCCGCCGGCTTCACGGTGGCCACCTTCGACGCCCCGGTCTACGGGCCCGAGCGCGACGAGTTCATCGGCCGCGCCAAGGCCGTGCTCAATTGCCACTTCTACGAGAGCAACCGCTTCGAGCAGGCGCGCGCGTTCCATTGCCTGTCGCTGGGCACGCCGGTGATCTCCGAGTACACGCCCACCACCGACCCGTCCCCGGCCTTCGTCGACTCGGTGCTGTGGCTGCCCGAGCAGGTGGAGGAATGGTTCGGCCTGCACTTCGGCACGCCTGCCTTCTACGAGGAGGCACGCAAGCGCCTGGCGACCTTCCGCACGCCCGACGCAGCGCACGATCCCGTCGAGCAGTACGCCGACCTGCTGGCGTTCGCCAGCGGCTTCCAGCAGGGCTTCGCGCGCCTGCGCGACCCGGGTCCGTGGCGGCCGCGGGCGATCAACCTCGGCTCGGGCAAGGACTACAAGCCGACCTGGCTCAATGTCGACATCCTGGACCGCGCCGAGCCCGACCTGGTGCTGGACCTCGGCCAGCCGGTGACGCTGCCGTTCGCGGCCCCCACCCGCATGGGCGGCACGGTACTGCTGGAAGAAGGCGCGCTGGAGCTGATCTATGCCAACAACGTGCTCGAGCACGTGCCCGACCTGCCGATGCTGATGACCAACGCGCTCAAGCTGCTGCAGCCGGGCGGCGCGTTCTCCATCGAGGTGCCCTACGAGAAGGCGCTGACCGCCTGGCAGGATCCGACGCACCTGCGCGCGCTCAACGAGAACTCCTGGCTCTACTACACCGACTGGTTCTGGTACCTGGGCTGGTTCGAGCATCGCTTCGAGATCGCCAAGTCGCAGTGGCTGGACGCCCAGGTGCAGCCGTGCGCCAAGGAGAACGCCGCGTTCATGCGCGTGACGCTGCGCAAGATCGCCACCACCCCACGCGAGCGCACCACCGCGCGCACGATGCGCGCGGACTTCGGCGGGCTGGACAGCGACGAGCTGTACGCCGCCGACGAGGCCGTCGCGCTGGCCTGAGCCGGCGCCGCCGCTCCCCAACCAACAAGAGACTGCACCGGACATGAACACCCTCGCGATCGCGATGATCAAGAACGAGGCCGACATCGTCGAAGCCTTCGTGCGCCACAACCTGGCCCTGCTGGACCTGCTGGTGGTGATCGACAACGGTTCGACCGACGGGACGCGCGAGATCCTCACCGAACTGCAGCGCGAAGGCCTGCCGCTGGTCGTGTTCGACGACCCGATCTTCGGCTACTACCAGTCGGAGAAGGTCACCCACGTCTACCGCAAGGTGGTGCCGGTGTTCAACCCGGAGCTGGTCTGGTTCCTCGACGCCGACGAATTCATCCACGCGCCCTCGCGCGCCGCGCTCGACGCCGCGTTCGCGGTGGTGCCCGCCGGCACCGCGGTGCTGCTGCCGTGGCGCACGCACCTGCCGGACGTCGAGGTGGACGCCGCCCGGGTGCTGGCCGACCCGCTGGGCGCGATGCCCGACCGCCGCCGCCGCGAGGAGCCGGCCTACTTCAAGGCCGTGGTGCGGCGCGATCCGCGCGACGACGAACGCCTGGTCGTCGAGCAGGGCAACCACAACCTGCATTTCACCGACGGCACGCGGCCGCCGCTGCGCGCGATGGAAGGCGTCGGCGTCGTCCACCTGCCGGTGCGCAGCGTAGAGCAGCTGTCGGCCAAGGTCATCAACGGCTGGCAGGCCTACCTGGTCAAGAACCGCCACGCCGAGGTGCCCACCGCCGGCTTCCAGTGGCAGCAGCTCTACGAACGCATCGTCTACGGGCAGGGCATCGACGCCGCCACGCTGATCGAGGTGGCGCTCGACTACGCGCAGACCGCGCGCGTCGGCCGCAACCGCCGCGACGACACCGTGCGCGAGCCGGTGCCCGCGCGCTACGGCGCGCCGCGCTACCTGGGCCTGGCCCGCACCAACCTGCTGGCCAAGATCGCGATGAACATGGAGTCGTTCATCCTCAACGGCGACGGCACGCGCAAGCCGGACACCGATGAATCGGCCGCCCCGCGGCGCGACATCGCCGGCCTGCTGGAGGTGCTGCGCCAGACCGACGCCCGCCACCTGCGCGGCGCGCCCGGCAGCGAGGGCCCGCTGTGGGTGCGCGAGCTGGCGCTCGCCAATCCGGCCTGGAAGGACGGCGCGGACGGCACGGCCGAACTGCTGCTGGCCGCCAACATGCCGGCGGACGCGTTCGCGCTGATGGCCGGACAGACCGTCGCGCATCCGAAGCGGCGCATCGTCTGGTGGCCCGCGGAGGCGGCCGACGCGGCCGCCACGGACAACGCCCTTCGTGCCTGGTACGGCGCCGGCTGGGAACCGCACCTGCTCGAGACACTGGGCTACCGCGCACTCTCGGCCTTCCCCGAGCTGAGAGGCGGTGCGATCGTGCTGCACCCGGTCGAGCCCGGCCGCTTCGAGCGCGCAGCCGTTGTCCGCGGCGTGCTCTCGGCACCCGCAACCGCCCTCGTCCTGCACGCCAATCCGCCCAAGCGCGTGCTGCATCCCATGCAGGACCTGCAGCTCGAGGCGCTCGCCGCCTGAGGCTTCTTCAACACCGCCCGCCCGCACCCCAAGGAACGCCATGGCCTTTTGCTGCCTCTGCGAACGCAACGTCGATGCCTGGGTCCCCCACCCCGGCCGTGCCCAACGCAGCCCGTTCATGGCGCTGATGGGCACCGTCGGCTCCGACCTCGCCCACTACGGCTGCCCGCATTGCGGCTGCAACGACCGTGACCGCCACCTCTGGATGTACATGGCTGCGGCAGGCCTTCCGGAACAGTTGGCGGGGGCGCGCATCCTGCACCTGGCGCCGGAGGCGTCGCTCGAGCCCCGGTTGCTCGCGTGCAGGCCCGCCGAGTACGTCCGCGGCGACCTCTTCCCGGCCCGCGCGGGCATCCAGCGCGTCGACGCGGAATCGATCGCGTTCGAGGACGGACGCTTCGACCTGATCATCGCCAACCACCTGCTGGAACACGTGCGCCGTCCCGAGCGCGCGTTGAGCGAGTTCGCGCGCTGCCTGGCACCCGGGGGGCTGCTGATCGCGCAGACGCCCTATGCGCCGGCGCTGAAGCACACGTTCGAACTCGACCGTCCGCCCTCGGAAGACTTCGCGAAGGTCTACTACGGCCAGGTCGACCACGTGCGGCTGTTCGGTGGCGACATCGGCGTGCTGTTCAACGCGGCCGGCCTGACCGGCGGGCTCCTGCCGCACGCACAGCTGCTCGGCGATTTCGACCCGCTCGAATTCGGCTGCAACGCGCAGGAGCCCTTCTTCGCGTTCTCCAAGCCGGCCCTGGAACTCGAGTCCGCCTGATCCGGGACGCCGGGGCGGGTGGCCGCCTTGCGGCATTCGCGCCGCGAGGGGCGATGCCCTCAGGCAGCCAGCAGCAGCGGCCGTTCCGCTTCCCGCTCCTGGCATGGCGCCAGCGCAGGCGCGGCGGCAGCGCGCACGAGGGCTGCGATGCGCTCGACATCCGCATCGGCCAGCGCCGGATAGATCGGCAGGCACAGCACCTGGTCGGCGGCCGCGCGCGCCACCGGAAGCCTTGCGCCGTCCGCGGACGGCAGGCCGCGGTACATCGGGAAGTCGGAGATCAGCGGGTAGAAGTAGCGCCGCGCGACGATGCCCTGCTCGCGCAGGTGCTTGTAGAGTCCGTCGCGCCCGAGCGCGTAGGCCGGATCGACGAGGATCGGGAAGTAGGAGTTGTTGGGCGTCGCCCCGGCCGGCAGCGCCAGCGTGCGCACCCCGGGCGTGTCGGCCAGCAACTCGCGGTACCGCTGCGCGATGGCGCCGCGGCGGGCGATGGCCTCGTCGACGTGCTTGAGCTGGACCAGCCCGAGCGCGGCATTGAATTCGCTCATCTTGCCGTTGATGCCCGTGGCGACGACGGTGGTCTCGTTGACGAACCCGAAGTTCTTCAGGTGGTCGATGCGCTGCTTGGTCTTGGCATCCGGGCAGATGATGGCGCCGCCCTCGAAGGTGTTGAAGACCTTGGTGGCGTGGAAGCTCAGCACCGACAGGTCACCATGGTTGAGGATGCTGCGCATCTGCCCGTCCTCGTTGCGACGGACGCCGAACGCGTGCGCGGCGTCGTAGATCACCTTGAGGTTGTAGTCGTCGGCGATGCGCTGGATGCCTTCGACGTCGCACGGCGTGCCGTAGCAATGGATCGGCATGATGGCCGTCGTCTGGGGCGTGATGGCGGCCTCGATCCTGGCGGGATCCATGTTCAGCGTCACGGGGTCGACGTCGACGAACACCGGCTTGATGCCGTTCCACATCAGCGAATGGGCGGTGGCGACGAACGAGTAAGGCGTCGTGATGACCTCGCCGGTGATGCGCAGCGACTGCAGCGCGGTGACCAGCGCGATCGTCGCGTTGGTGAACAGGCTGATGTGCTTGACCCCCAGGTAGTCACACAGCGCGGCCTCCAGCATCTGGTGGAACGGGCCGCCGTTGCTCAGCACCCGCGTGTCCCAGATCTGGCGCAGGTAGGGCATGAACTCCTCCAGCGGAGGCAGCTCGGGCTGGGTGACGTAGATCGTCTTGCTGGTGGTCATGGGCGTCTCTGGTTCGGCAGCGACCTGGGGAGCCACGGGTCCGTACACGAATGATGGCTGCGCAGGCGTGCCGACGATCCACGGAAATGGCGGGGCGAGGTCGGCCAATTGGCCGTGGCGCGCCGACGTCGGCAGTCCGGCCAAAGAGCCGATTTGGTGCCCATCGCGCCCGCAGTTCCATCGATCGCCATCGAGGCTGGGCGCGGATCATCGTCCCATTGCCCCCTCGGAGGCCCAAGGACGCGCGCATGCCGACGATCACCACGCTCATTCCCGCCTACAAGAAGGAATTCCTGGGCGAGACCTTGCTCGGCCTCGCGCGCCAGACCTTCCGCGACTTCCGCGTCATCGTCTCCGACGACAGCCCCGACGACGAGATCACCCACCTGATCGCCGCGGGGCACTACGGCGACCTGCCCCGCACGCTGGACCTGCAGGTGGTGCGCGGGCCGAAGAACGCGCGCCTGAACCACCAGGCGCTGATGGACCGCTGGGCCGGCAGTTCGCCCTACGTGCACCTGCAACTCGACGACGACGTCGTCTTCCCGGAGTTCTACCGCACGCACATCGCCGCCCACCAGACGGGCCGGTTCAGCGCCTCGATCAGCCGGCGCTGGGTCACCCACGGCGACGCGCGACCGGTGATGGGCATCAACCAGCCGGCGATCGTCGCGCGCAGCCCGCTGCTGTACGTGCCCGTCGACGCGGACGCCCTGTTCCAGACGATGGTGCCCACCTGCAACAACTGGGTCGGCGAGTTCACGCACATGGTCATGTCCGCGGAGGGCGCGCACGCGTATCCGCGTCCGCCCGTGGACGACCTGTCCTACTACGGATGGCTCGACGTCGGCTTCCTGCTGACCGCGGTGCAGAAGGCGCCCGTCGTGATCGTGCGGGACCACCTGGGCATCTTCCGCCAGCACGCTGCGCAGACCACGCACAACATGAACACGGGCATCGGCCGGGTGTCGTCGATGGCGTGGGTGACCACGGCCCTGCTCGCCTGGCGCGAAGGCCGGATCACGCCCGCGGACGTGGTCACCGCGATCACCTGGAACGTGCGCCAGTGCCTGGCTCGCTTCGGCGAGGACGACCCCGTGATGAACGAGTTCTTCGACCTGATCCAGGCGCACGGCGGCAACCTGGAGCGCCTCTACGCGGCGTACCGGCCGTTCTGGCTGCGGGTGCTGGCCAGCCATCCGGCGACGGCCCCGGCGGCCGCCGTCGCACGCGAACCCGAACCGGCCTGACCATGGCGCAGGCGAACGGCAATTTCTCGGTCGACCAGGTCCTGGCCGCACTCGAGGCGCTGGGCGTCGGCTTCGTGCTCCACGGTTCGCGCGACGTCGGGCCGCTGCACTTCTGCAGCGCGTTCGCGCAGCAAGCGCACGGCCTCTATTTCCGCGAAGGCGACTCCGCGCCCGACTTCGACTACACCGACATCGCGGTCCTGACGGCCACGCCCGTGGCGACCGGCATCGCCTGCCAGATCGAGGTGGCCCACCCGCAGCGCGCCTTCTACCTGCTGATGCGCCACTTCTTCCAGGCGCCGCGCGCCAGCGAGACGGCGATCCACCCGAGCGCGGTGATCGACCCCGCCGCGCGCATCGGAGCGGGCACGGTGATCGGCCCGTACTGCGTGATCGGGGACTGCACGATCGGCGCCGGTTGCCACCTCGATTCGCATGTCGTGATCAAGGATCACTGCATCGTCGGCGATCGCGTCACGATCGAATCGCATTCCACGGTGGGCGCCACGGGGGTGGCCTGGGTGTGGGATCCGTCCAGCGGAGAACGCATCGTCCAGCCGCAGATCGGCGGCGCGCGCATCGGCAACGACTGTTTCATCGGCACCGATGTCACGGTGGTGCGCGGATCGATCAACGAAGTGACGTCGCTGGGCGACGGTTGCGTCGTCGCGCACGGCACCAAGATCGGTCATGGATGCGTCATCGGCGCCCATGTGCATTTCGCAAACAACGTCTCGATCGCCGGCAACTGCCGCCTGGGCGATCGGACCTTCCTGAGCGCCGCCAGCGTGCTCAGGCCGCGCATCACGCTCGCGCGCGGGGTCGTCGTCGGAGCTGGCGCTGTCGTCACCCGGAACGTGGACCAGGAAGGTGTCGTGGTGTCGGGCGTTCCCGCCCGACTCATGGACACCAAGGCCAGCCACTCGGGCGTTCCCAAGCTTCCGTCCTGAAAGGACAACACCATGTTCGGTTCCTACGTTTCCCCGCAAGCCTCGCTCGGCGCCGATGTGCGGATCGGCCGGTTCTGCATCGTCGAAGACGGTGTCGTGCTGGCCGACGGTGTCGTCCTGGAGGACTACGCGATGGTCCAGGCCGGGGCCCGCATCGGCGCGCGCACCAAGATCGGCACGTACACGAAGATCGGACGCGACGTCCGCATCGGCGAGGACTGCTCGTTCACCTCGTTCTGCGAGATCCGGGACAAGTGCGATCTCGGCGACCGCGTGCTGATGGGCAGCCGCGGGACGCTGTCCGCCGGCACCGTGGTCGAGGACGAGGTCGTGATGAAGTACGCCTTCGTCGTCACCGACACGCCCGACCTGCAGAAGAACAACGAAAAGAGCGTGGGCCGGCTCAAGCGCAAGTCGCGCTTCGGCGCCAGCGTGGTGATCATGCCGTCGGTGACCATCGGCGAGAACGCCGAGATCGGCGCCTGCTCCCAGGTGCGCAAGGATGTGCCCGACAACCAGGTTTGGTTCGGAGTGCCCGCCAAGTACTACCGCGAGGTGGACGGCGTGGCGGTTCCCGCGGTTCCTGCGGCTGCCGCGGTGCGCAAGCTCGCGCTGGCACGCTGAGGGTCCCTTGCGCCGGGGGCGCTCCTAGACCAGCTGCATCTGCGCATGCAGCGCCATGGCCTTGAGCACCGTGCGCTCGCGCTCGGTCAGGCGGCGCGGCTGGAGGCTCAGCAGCAGCAGCCGCGCCTGCGTGCCGTCCGGCGCCTGGAAGGGTTCGGAGGCCACCAGGTGGAAGCCGGAATGGTCGATGCCGGCCAGGCTGCTGGCGATCGCGTCGCCCGTGACGATGCGCGCCGCGTCGACGTTGCACATCTTGGCAACGTCCATCAGCAGGAAGCCGATATCCTCGAACGGTGGCATCTGGGGCTCCGGTTCTGGTGCGGTCGGGCGGCTTCAGTACGCCGAAGCGACCTGCGTCGCGGCGGCGGACACGGCGCCGAGCGCGTAGCCGCCCGTGCTGGCGGTCACGGCATGGCAGACGTCGAGCGCGCCCCACGACGCCGACACGCGGCCGGACGCCACGGTGATGGCCGCGGCCAGCGGCAGGCCGCCCTGCGCCGCGCCGGGCACGGCCAGCGCCGTCTCCGTCTGCGCCGCCGTGACGACGGAGTCGGCCAGCGGCGCATTCGCGTCGTCGGCGACCAGCAGCAGGCGGATCTGCTCGTAACTGCCGTCGGGCAGTGCCGACAGGTCGATGGGCAGCGCACCGCCCGCCGCCAGCGCCAGCAGGTCGATGCGCACCGGCGCCGCCAGCGCGATGTCGATCCAGCCGGCGCTGCCGAGGTCGGCCGCGCCGTTGGCGTTCACGCGCACGGCCGCGACGGTGACGTTGACGCTGCGCAGGCCGCAGGCCTGCACGGCCGTGGCGGCGCGGATGCCGCTGCCGCCGATGCCGCCTACGCTCTGCGCGGTCGCGCCGCTGCCACCGATGCCGCCCACGCTCTGCGCCGTCGCGCCGCTGCCGCCGATGCCGCCCACGCTCTGCGTCGTCGCGCCGCTGCCACCGATGCCACCGACGCTGTGCGTCGTCGCGCCGCTGCCGCCGATCCCACCCACGCTCTGCGTCGTCGCGCCGCTGCCGCCGATGCCGCCGACGGCGCTCGCCTGGGCCGTGCCCGTGGCGCTGTCGTCGGCCGGTTCCCCGCCGCCGCAGGCGGCGAGGAACGCGAGCATCGCCAGGGCGACGGCCGAAAGAAGGGGTCTGCTGCTCATGACTGGATTTCCTGGCTGCTGGTGAGTTGCTCGAAGTAATGGATGCCGACGCCCACGCGCGCGGTGTCGCCGGCCGGCAGGCCCGAGGCGGGCAGGTGCTCGATGTCGTGCTCCGTGAGCCAGGCGTCCAGCCCCTCGAGCAGCGCCTGCGACTGGCGGGCGCTCATCTCGCGGAAGGCCGGCAGCGCTTCGATGGGGATGCCCACGTGCATGACCTTGCGCTGGTAGCGCGCATCGGTGGCGCCGTGCTCGATGTTGTGGGTGATGGTCTCGATGAGCTCGCCGACGTCGGTGCCCAGGATGCCCAGCTTCTGCACCATGCTTTCGTGTGGCACGAAGGCACGTTGGCGCAGCGCGACCTTGCCGTCGGCCAGCACCTGCACGGCGCCGACCCGCTGCAGCTCGTCGAGCACCGCACGCACCGGCACGTCGCCGCCGTGGGCGCGCACCAGTTCGGCAAAACCATTGGGGCCGTCCATCGGCAGCGGCTGGGGAGCGCCTTCGCCCCCGGCGAAGCGGGGCTCGCGCACCCAGGCGGTGAGCACGCGCGCGGCGCGGTTGTAGTGGGCGGTGGTGACGTCGGCGCGGGACGACGGCTCGGCCAGCAGCAGGTTGACGTCCTTGCGGGTCAGCCCGGTCAGGATGGCGGCGCGCGAGATCGACGGCTTCTTGCCCGGCAGCGCGAAGTCCTCCATGGCCGTCTCGACATAGACGCGCTTGGCGATCGACTCGAACGCGGCATAGGGGAACGAGTGCTTCAGCAGCAGCCGCACCAGGGGACGCAGCAGCTTGGCGAGCGCCAGCCCGATGGCGGAAATCAACACGGAGTCTTCAAGCATTTGGGAAATATATCCCAAATCAGAAGTACGTGTGGGGGTACTGTCGAGTAATCCTTGTAGGAAGTTGCCTTACAGCGGACCTGGCGCACGCCCGACTCAAGTCGCGGAAGTGGGCTGATGTTGCCGGCCAGTTCCGGGCTTTAAAGTCCATCTCACGTTGACACCGTTTCTTCCCTCCACAGACACAAGGAAAAGCATCATGGAAACCACTCAAATCCTGGCCGAGATCCGCGAAGCCAACCTGTCGTACATGATGCTGGCCCAGAGCCTGATCCGTTCGGATCGCGACCAGGCGCTGTTCCGCCTGGGCATCTCGGAGGAAACCGCCAACATGATCTCGGCGCTGACCCCGGCCCAGATGATGAAGATCGCCTCCGGCAACACGCTGCTGTGCCGCTTCCGCATGGACGACGACCTCGTCTGGAGCCTGATCACCAGCCACGGCAAGACCGCCGCCAACGAGACCGTCTCGCGCCTGCACGCCTCCATCCTGATGGCCGGCCGCCACCAGGAAGCCGCGTAAGCCGCCCGACCGCGTCCGAAACAACAATTCACCAGGCTGGAGAGACCGTCATGCGCGTCAAGAGCATCCTTACCGAAGCCCGCCAGATCGAGCGCGCCGTCACGCTGATCAAGCTGGGCGCCCGCCTGCAGGTGCTGGAGTCGGAGACCGATCTCTCGTACGAGCGCCTGCTGCGCCTGTACAAGGAAGTCTCGGGGCGCAGCCCGTCCAAGGGCCAGCTGCCGTTCTCGACCGACTGGTTCATGACCTGGCAGCCCAACATCCACGCCAGCCTCTTCCTCAACATCCACGAGTACCTGAACAAGGCCGCGGCGATGGAAGAGATCGACACGGTGATCAAGGCCTACCAGCTCTACATGGAGCAGACCGAGGCCCAGGGCCTGGAGCCCCTGCTGTCGGTCACGCGCGCCTGGCGCCTGGTGAAGTTCGTCGACAACGGCATGCTGACGCTGACCAAGTGCACGAAGTGCAGCGGCAACTTCGTCACCCACCCGCACGAGATGGCGCGCCATTTCGTCTGCGGCCTGTGCAACCCGCCGGCCCGCGCCGGCAAGGGCAAGGCGGCCGGCGCCCTGTCCCTGGCCCACTGAATTCCCGTCGCGCAGCACGGCTGAGCTCGGGGCCCGCGTCAACGTGCGGGATTCGAGCCCCGCGGCCCCGGCCGGGCGCCGCAATCCGTGAATTGCTACGCGATTCTTTACAGATCCGGGCTTGATTGGTGGAACAAACCGCCCGATATCAGGTCTAGTTCATACTGTTTTTCTTGCTTGTCTCCTCCTAGCACAACCCCTGTGCTTTCCAAGGCGATCCCTTCAACCGGATCGCCTTTTTCTTTGTGCGCGCGCGCCACGCTCATCCATGGGGACATGTTGCAGCGCAAGAAGAACGGCCCGGTTTGTCGGTCTTTTCCAGCGGGTGCGCCCGGGCCCGCCCCCGGACACTCGATCCATGGCTCACGCTCCCCCGATCCGCCCTGCGCTGCTCGCACGCCTGCCGCTGCGCTGGCCGCTGCCTGCGCTGCTGGCCTGGGGTGCGGGCTGGGTGGCGATGACCGTGCTGGCCCGCACCGGCACCCTGGCGCCCGGCCTCGCGGTCGCCGCCGGGCTGCTGGTGGCGGCCGCGCCGGCGCTGCTGGCCGCCACGTTCTGGCGGCGGGCGATCGTCGCCGCCGGGTTTCCCGTCTCGCTGGTGGTCACCGGCCTGGGCGGCGTGCTGCCGGCCTGGGCCTGGCTGCTGCCGCTGGGCGCGCTGGCGCTCGCCTATCCGATCACCGCCTGGCGCGACGCGCCGGTGTTTCCGACGCCGCGCGACGCCCTCGCCGGCCTGGACCGCCACGTGGCGATGGCGCCATCGCCACGCATCCTGGACGCCGGCTGCGGCCTCGGCCACGGCCTGCAGGCCCTGCGCGCCGTCTGGCCGCAGGCGCGCCTGGCAGGCATCGAATGGAGCTGGCCGCTGGCGCTGGCCACACGGCTGCGCTGCCCCTGGGCGCGCGTCGCGCGCGGCGACATGTGGCGCGGCTCCTGGGCCGCCCACGACCTGGTCTACCTGTTCCAGCGCCCGGAGAGTATGGCGCGCGCGCTGGCCAAGGCCGACGCCGAGATGCGGCCGGGCAGCTGGGTGGTCAGCCTCGAGTTCGAGGCCGTCGGCCGGCGCCCGCACGCCCGGATGGAGATGCCGTCGGGGCGTCCGGTCTGGATCTACCGGATCGGATCATGAGCAGCCGCAACGCCCGGGCCGGCGCGCAGCGCGCGGCTGGGGCCCGAATCCCCGCCATTTCATGCCCGGACAGCCCTCAAGGGCAGCCCCGGACGAGTCGATAAAGCCGCATGGCACCGGAAAACCCGGGCGCCGTCATGCATAAAGAACTGGAAGCGTACCCAAAATGTTTGTGATCGTCGGCTGGGTCGTCGCGCTGGCTTGCATCTTCGGCGTGTACATCGCGCACGGGGGCAACATCCACGTGATCCTGCACGCCCTCCCCTTCGAGATGATCACCATCTTCGGGGCGGCCGGCGGCGCCTTCCTGGCCAACAACCAGATGAAGGTGGTCAAGAGCTCGCTCAAGGGCATCGGCCAGTGCTTCAAGGGCAGCAAGTTCAACAAGGCGCGCTACATGGAGCTGCTGGCGCTGCTGTACGACATCCTGCAGAAGGCGCGCAAGGAAGGCCTGATGTCCATCGAGAAGGACGTCGAGGACCCGCACAGCTCGGCGCTGTTCCAGAAGTACGCCATCGTCGGCAACGACCACCACGTGGTGGAGTTCGTCACCGACTACCTGCGCATGATGGTCTCGGGCAACCTGAATGCCCACGAGATCGAGTCGCTGATGGACTCCGAGATCGAGACCCACCACAACGAGGAACACGCGGCCGTGGCCGCCATCGGCCGGCTGGCCGGCGGCCTGCCGGCGTTCGGCATCGTCGCGGCCGTGCTGGGCGTCGTCAACACCATGGGCTCGGTGGGCCAGCCCCCGGCGGTGCTGGGCGGCATGATCGGCTCGGCGCTGGTGGGCACCTTCCTGGGCATCCTGCTGGCCTACGGCTTCGTCGAGCCGCTGGGCGGCCTGCTGGAGCAGAAGGTGGAGGACGCCGGCAAGGAACTGCAGTGCATCAAGACCACGCTGCTGGCCTCCATGCAGGGCTACGCCCCGCAGGTGGCGATCGAGTTCGGCCGCAAGGTGCTGTACTCGCCCGACCGCCCGACCTTCACCGAGCTGGAAAGCCACGTGAAGGGCAAGAAGTGAAGCACGGGAAGTAGGCCATGGCCGGCGATTCGAAGAAGCTCCAGCCGATCATCATCAAGCGCGTCAAGAAGGGCGGCCATGCCGTCCACGGCGGCGCCTGGAAGATCGCCTACGCCGACTTCGTGACGGCGATGATGGCCTTCTTCCTGCTGATGTGGCTGCTGGGATCGACCACCGACGGCGACAAGAAGGGCATCGCCGACTATTTCCAGTCGCCGCTCAAGATCGCGATGGCCGGCGGCTCCGGCTCGGGCGACTCGAACTCGGTGCTCAAGGGCGGCGGCGAGAGCCTGACCTCCACGGTCGGCCAGGTCAAGAAGGGCGACGTCGAGGCGGCGCGCAACACGATCAACCTGCACAAGCTCAAGGCCGAACAGACGCGCGCCGAAGTGGCGCGCCTGGAAGACCTGAAGCAGGAGATCCAGCAGAAGCTGCAGAGCAACGAGAAGCTCAAGGAGCTCAGCTCGCAGATCCGCCTGGACATGACGCGCGACGGCTTGCGCATCCAGATCGTCGACGACCAGAACCGGCCGATGTTCGCCTCGGGCTCGGCCAGCATCGCCCCCTACATGAAGGACCTGCTGCGCGAGATCGGCTCGGTGCTGACCGAGGTGCCCAACCGGCTCACGCTCGAAGGCCACACCGACGCCCAGCCGTTTCCGGGCGGTGATCGCGGCTACAGCAACTGGGAACTGTCGTCCGACCGCGCCAACGCGTCGCGGCGCGAGCTGATCACCGGCGGCCTGGCCGAGGATCGCGTCCTGCGGGTGCAGGGGCTGGCCTCCAGCCAGCCCTTCGACGACAAGAACCCGCTGGCGCCGACCAACCGACGCATCAGCATCATCGTGATGAACCGCGAGGCGGAAGACCGGATGTTCCGCACCGACCCCGACAAGGTGGCCCCGGATGGCGCGGATTCTCCGGCCTCGGCTGCGACAAATTCCACTGCGCCGGCGGCCGCCGACTCAAGCGCCCCCTCCCACTGACCGATAACACTGCAGAACTTCGCCCCTGAGGACACCATGAGCAATCCAACCGACCTTAAATTCCTTGTCGTCGACGACTTCTCGACCATGCGCCGCATCGTGCGCGGTCTGCTGAAGGAGATGGGCTGCAACAACTGCGAGGAAGCCGAGGACGGCCAGGTCGCGCTCAACATGCTCCGGGCCGCGAAGTTCGACTTCGTCGTCTCGGACATCAACATGCCCAACATGAACGGGTTCGACCTGCTCAAGGCGATCAAGGCCGACGAATCGCTCAAGCACCTGCCGGTGCTGATGGTCACGGCCGAGGCGCGCAAGGAAGACATCGTGCTCGCCGCCCAGTCGGGCGCCGCCGGCTACATCGTCAAGCCCTTCACCAAGGCCACCTTGGAAGAGAAGGTGCAGAAGATCATGCAAAAACTGGCGGCCACCGCCTGACCCGGGAGCGGATCATGAAAATGGAAGATATCGCCAACATGAGGCCGGCCGACGCATTGGCGGTCTCTCCCGAGGTGTTCCAGCAGCTGGGCAGCATCACCCGCCTGCTGCACGACACGATGCAGCAACTGGGCGTCATGCCCAAGCTGCAGATCGCCACCGACGGCCTGCCCGACGCGCGCAGCCGCCTGAGCTACATCGCCTCGAAGACGGCCGACGCGGCCAACAAGGTGCTCAACACGGTCGATGCGGCCAAGAACGAGCACCGCCAGATCTCCGAAGCCACCCGCGCAATGGCCCAGCTGATCGTCGCCGACCCGGTCAAGGCCGTGGCCTCGGGCGCCGTGATGAACTTCGTGCACGAGGTCGAAGCCTCGACCAAGCGCATCGACGACCATCTGACCGACATCATGATGGCGCAGGACTTCCACGACCTGACCGGCCAGGTGGTGGCCAAGGTGGTGACGCTGGCCAACGACCTGGAAGACAGCCTCGTCAAGCTGCTGATCCAGGTGGTGCCCGAAGGCGTGCGCGAACAGGTGGACCCGAGCGTTCTGAACGGCCCGGTCGTCAACCCGGAAGGCCGCACCGACGTGGTCTCCGACCAGGGTGAAGTGGACGACCTGCTGGCGAGCCTCGGGTTCTGAGTTCCCCCGACCGTTCGAACGATGCCCGCGCCTCGCGGGCATTGCATTTTCCGGGGCAGGCGCGTGGCCACGGGGGCCGGCGTCGCCTGCTGCCCTACTCGCCCACCAGGCCGTTGCGGATCGCGTAGACCGTCAACTCGGAGTTGTTGGTCAGCGCCAGCTTCTCCAGCACCCGCGCCCGGTACACGCTGACCGTCTTGGGCGACAGCGTGAGTTCGCTGGCGATGTCGGACAGCCGCTTGCCCGAGGCGATCATCACCAGGGTCTGCAGCTCGCGGTCGGACAGCTTCTCGTGAGCGTGCGCCACTTCGGGGGCGGTCAGGCTCTCGACGAGCATCTGCGCGATGTCGGGGGTGACGAACTTGCGGCCCTGCGACACCGTGCGCACCGCAGTGACGAGCTGCTGCGGGTCGCCGCCCTTGTTGACGTAGCCGTAGGCGCCGGCGCGCAGCGCGCGGATCGCGTACTGGTCTTCCGGATACATGCTGCAGATCAGCACCTTCATCGTGGTGCCCTCGTCCTTGAGCACGGCCAGCACGTCCAGGCCGCTGCGGCCCGGCATGTTGATGTCGAGCACCAGCACGTCGCAGGTGGTGGCCCGCAGCAGCGTGCGCAGCTCGGGGTAGTCGCCGGCCTCGCCCACCACCTCGATGTCGGGCGCGTCGGACAGCGTGTCGCGGATGCCGCGCCGGATGAGGGCGTGGTCGTCGCAGAGGATGACACGGATCATAGGTCTCCCCAAACCGATGGATCGTCGGAATCTTCGAAGGGCGCATGGCCGTCGTCGGCGTCGGGCCCGAATTCCGAGGCGTAGCCGACGGCGTCGGCCAACGGTACGGACAGGATCAGCGTGGTGCCCTGGGTGCCGCTGGACAGGTCCACCCAGCCGCCGACGGTGGAGGCGCGCTCGTGCAGCCCGCGGATGCCGAAGCTGCGCGCCTTGCCCAGGTCGGCGCCGCGCAGGCCGACGCCGTTGTCGCTGACCTCCAGCGACAGCACGCCCCCGGCCAGCGACAGGTCGATGCTGACCCGGCTCGCGTTGGCGTGCTTGGTGATGTTGGTGAGCGCCTCCTGCGCGGTGCGGTAGGCCACCAGCGGCACGCCCGAGGGCAGTTGCATCGTCTCGTGGCTGGTTCGGAAGGTGCAGGCGACGTTGGTGCGCTTCTCGAAGCGGGAGGCCATCCATTGCAGCGCGGCCACCAGGCCCTGCTCCAGGATCGCCGGGTGCAGGTTGTGCATGATCCGCTTGCTGGACTCGATGGCGTGAGTGACCACTTCCAGCGCGGCCTGCGCCCGCTGTTGCACCTGCACATCGCTGGCGTGACGAACTATCCAGGCGAGGTCGAACTTCAGGGCGGTCAGCGAGCCGCCGACGTCGTCGTGGATCTCGCGCGCGATGGCGGCGCGTTCATTGTCGACGCTGGTCTGCAGGTGCTGCGCGAGCTCGGACAGGCGCTGGCGCGATTGCGCCAGCTGGTGGTCGGCGCGCTCGCGCGCCAGGCGCGCCTCATGGGCGTCGATCGCGTGTTCGACGGCCGGTGCGAGGCGGGCCAGGTTGGCCTTGAGCAGGTAGTCGCTGGCGCCGTTGCGCATCGCGGCCACCGCCACGTCCTCGCCGATCTCGCCGGAGATGAGGATGAACGGCAGCGGGCGCTCGCGCGTCTTGACCATCTCCAGCGCCGCCAGGCCCGAGAACCCCGGCACGTTGAAGTCGGACAGCACGATGTCCCAGTCGTCCTCGAGCGCCGCCCGGAAGGCCGGCTCGGAGTCGACCCGCATCGTCTCGACCTGGGTGCCGCCGCGACGCAGGTGCGCCATCTCGAGCTCGTGATCGAGTTCCGAATCCTCCAGGTGCAGCACCCGCAGGGCGCTGCGGCGGACTGGCGCGGCTTGGGATGGCATGCGCAGAGTGTATCCGCCGGTTTCAGTGCCACCCGGTCGCCTCCAGGGGGGTTTCGGGGCCCGGATTCGACGCCCGGAACGGAACTAGCCCACGCATAAGCAGAAATGCAGGGGGATTTCTGTCGTGATCTCCTCAATGTCGGGGGGGCATGTGCCGAAGAATCAAGCGCAATCCCCAAGGGTTTGAAGGCGCGACCGATGCCTTGCCCGAAGAACACAACATCCATTGCTTGGAGCCACGATGCTGACGAGTGACGCCCAGAACCCATCGCCCGGCGGAGGCCTGCCGCTGGTCGCGGCGGCAGACCTTCAGGATCACCTGATGGTCGCCTCGCACGACCTCGAACGCCTGCAACGCCTGCTCGAGGACGCCGGCGAGGCGCTGATGGGCCATTTCTACGGTGCGTCGAACCAGATGAACGTGCTCAGGGACGAGGCGCCGAAGGTCAACCTGGACGTCGCGCCGATCCGCGAAGCCCTGCAGAGCCTGGCCGGCGCGATCACCGCGCTGCAGTTCCAGGACATGGCCACCCAGTTGATCGCGCACACCCAACGCCGGCTGCGCAACTGCGCCGACCGGATCGCGCGCGACGCGATGGGCGACGACGAGGATGGCGAAGCCATCGTCGAGGACGCCCCGATGCGACCGAACCCGGTGACGCAGGACGAGATGGACGCTGGCTCCATCGACCTGTTCTGACCTGACTCCCCCTTCAAGCCCTTATTCAAGACCCCTCCGGAGAACTGCAATGCACACGATTCTTGCCGTGGACGACTCCCCTTCGATGCGCCAGATGGTGGCGTTCACCCTGAAGAACGCCGGTTTCAACGTCATTGAAGCCGTCGACGGCCAGGATGCGTTCGAGAAGTCCACCCAACGCGACTACAACCTCGTGCTGACCGACCAGAACATGCCCCGCATGGACGGCATCAGCCTGACGAAGAAGCTGCGCGAGAACCCGAAGTTCAAGCAGACCCCGATCCTGATCCTGACCACCGAGTCCAGCGACCAGATGAAGATGGCCGGCCGCGCCGCGGGCGCCACCGGCTGGCTGGTCAAGCCCTTCGATCCGGCCAAGCTGATCGAGGTCATCGGCAAGGTCGTGCGCTGAAAGCCCTGGCCCCCGCGCGAGGACAGGCAACAAGAATCCGGATCAGGAGTAAGAGTAATGGGTGAGATCAGTAACAACAGCAGCTCGGCCGGCATCGACCTGAGCCAGTTCTACCAGGTCTTCTTCGAGGAAGCCGGCGAGAACCTGGAGCTGATGGAGCAGAAGCTGCTGGAGCTCAACGTCGACGCCGCCGACGACGAGGAGATGAACGCCATCTTCCGTTGCGCGCACTCGGTCAAGGGCGGCGCCGCCACGTTCGGCTTCTCCGACGTGGCCGCGCTGACGCACCAGATGGAGACGCTGCTGGACAAGCTGCGCCGCCACGAACTGAACCCCACCTCGGCGATGGTGGACGTGCTGCTGGCCGCCGGCGACGCGCTGAAGGCGCAGCTCGCGGTGCACCAGGGTTCGGCCAGCACCGCCCCCGACACCAGCGAGCTGCTGTCTCGCATCCGCGCGATGGCCGAAGGCCAGGCGAGCGCCCCCGCGCCCAAGGCCGCCGCGCCCGTCGCCGCGCCGACGAGCACCAGCTCGACGCTGAAGTCGATGCCCGTGCCGAAGGCGCAGACGCGCGCCATCGAGCTGGTCGTCGGCCCGCTGGACAAGCCCGAGACCGCCGATGCCCTGAGCGAGCTGTTCAAGGAAATCGAGGATCTCGGCACGATCGAACCGCTGGACGGCGGCCGCGCCGCGGACGGCATGCGCCGCTTCCGCGTGGTGACGACCACCTCCGACAACGAACTGCTGGACCTGTTCACGTTCCATGTGGCACGCGAGAAGATCCAGATGCGCGCCACCGACCCGGGCTTCGGCTTCTTCCCCGAGAACGCCGGCGCCCCGCCGGAAGAGAATCCGGTCGATCCGGGCTACGGCTTCTTCGAGCCGCTGCCCGAGAACGGCCCGGCCGAAGCCGCGCCGGCACCCACCGCCGCCGATGCCCATGAAGTCGCCGCGCCGGCCCCGGTGGCCGTGGCCGCCGCGCCCAAGGTCGCCGCGCGCCCGGACGCCAAGGCCAACGTGCCGTCGCCGGACCAGGCGACGCTGCGCGTGTCGATCGAGAAGGTCGACCAGCTGATCAACCTCGTCGGCGAACTCGTCATCACGCAGGCCATGCTGGCCCAGAACAGCCGCGAAGGCCAGCTCAACCAGCAACTGCTGGCGGGCCTGACCGACCTCGAGCGCAACACCCGCGACCTGCAGGAAGCGGTCATGTCGATCCGGATGATTCCGATGTCGATGGTGTTCAACCGCTTCCCGCGCATGCTGCGCGACCTCGCCGCCAAGCTCGAGAAGAAGGTCGAGCTCGTCACGCAGGGCGAGGCGACCGAGCTGGACAAGAGCCTGGTCGAGAAGATCACCGACCCGCTGACCCACCTGGTGCGCAACTCCTGCGACCACGGCATCGAACTGCCGGCCGAACGGCTGGCCAAGGGCAAGCCCGAGCACGGCACCATCACGCTGGTCGCCTCGCACCAGGGCGGCTCCATCGTCATCGAGGTGCGCGACGACGGCAAGGGCCTGTCGCGCCAGAAGCTGATCAGCAAGGCCCGCGAGCGCGGCATCGACGCGCCCGACAGCATGACCGACCAGGAGGTCTACGCGCTGATCTTCGCGCCGGGCTTCTCGACCGCCGAGGTCGTGACCGATGTGTCCGGCCGCGGCGTCGGCATGGACGTGGTCAAGAAGAACATCACCTCGCTGGGCGGCACGGTGGAGATCGACTCCGCCGAGGGCTACGGCATGAGCGTGAAGGTTCGCCTGCCGCTGACGCTGGCCATCATGGATGGCATGAGCATCGGCGTCGGCGACGAGTGCTACATCCTGCCGCTGGCCTCGGTGGTCGAGTCGTTCCAGGTCGCCCCGGGGATGATCAAGACGATCGGCGGCTCCGGCCGCGTCGTCGAGGTGCGCGACGAGTTCATGCCCGTCATCGACCTCGAGCGCGTCTTCGAGGTGCCGCGCTTCGACTTCGAGCACGTCAGCAACATCATGGTGGTCGTCGAAGCCGAGGGCGCCCGCGTGGCCCTGCTGGTCGACGAACTGCTGGGCCAGCAACAGGTGGTCGTGAAGAACCTGGAAGCCAACTACCGCAAGGTGCAGGACGTGTCCGGCGCCACGATCATGGGCGACGGCCGCGTCGCGCTGATCCTGGACACCGGATCGCTGGTGCGCCGCACCCGCCATTGAGGCCCTCGGTGCAAGTCAAATCCGAACGACATCCCGATTTCTTCTGAAACGGATTCCCCATGTTGAGCTCTCTCTCCATACAGGCCCGCGCCATGCTTTTCTTCTCCCTGTTGTTCGGCAGCCAAGCCGTCGTCATCGCCGGCCTGATGCTCGGCTGGCCGCCCGTGGTCTTCGTCAGCGCCGGCCTGGCGCTGTGCGTGGCCACGGCCTACGTGTTCGCCACCGGCATGATCCTGGTGCGTCGCATGATCACCGAGTTCACCGCCCACGCGATCGCCATGGGCGGCGGCGACCTCAGCACCACCATCCGCACCAGCGGTCCGGCGGCCTCGACGGCCTCGCTGCGCGCGCTCAAGACCTTGCAGGACGAACTGCGCAAGACGATCTCGTCGATCCGTTCGGGCACGCACGAAGTCTCCACCGCCTCGTCCGAGATCGCCACCGGCAACCAGGACCTGAGCCAGCGCACCGAACAGACCGCCAGCAACCTGCAGCAGACCGCCAGCTCGCTGTCGCAGCTGACCGGCAACGTGCGCCAGAGCGCCGACTCCGCCGCCCAGGCCAACCAGCTCGCCAGCTCGGCCACGCAGGTGGCGCGCCGCGGCGGTGCGGTGGTCTCGCAGGTCGTCGCCACGATGGAAGAGATCAACTCGTCGTCCAAGAAGATCGCCGACATCATCGGCGTGATCGACGGCATCGCGTTCCAGACCAACATCCTGGCGCTGAACGCCGCGGTGGAAGCGGCACGCGCCGGCGAACAGGGCCGCGGCTTCGCCGTGGTGGCCGGCGAGGTGCGCTCGCTGGCGCAGCGCTCGGCCGAGGCGGCCAAGGAAATCAAGTCGCTGATCGGCACCAGCGTCGACAAGGTGGAGACCGGCTCCAAGCTCGTGCAGGACGCCGGCTCGACGATGGACGAGATCGTCGCCAGCGTGCAGCGCGTGACGGACATCATCGGCGAGATCAGCGCCGCCGCGCTGGAGCAGAGCCAGGGCATCGGCCAGGTCAACGAAGCCGTCACCCGCCTCGACCAGATGACGCAGCAGAACGCCGCGCTGGTGGAGGAATCGGCGGCCGCCGCGGAGAGCCTGAAGGACCAGGCGCACCGCATGACCACGGTCGTGGCCAACTACCGCCTGGACGGCGTCTCGGAAGTGCAGGCCTACGTCGCGCCCCCGGCCGCCCACAAGCCGGCAGCCGCCAAGGCGATCGCCAAGGCCGCCGCGTTCAAGCCGACGTCCAAGCCGGCGGCGGCCAAGCCCGCGGCGCCCAAGGCCCCGTCGGCACCGGCAACGGCACCCGCCGCCGCCGCGCCCGCACCGGCGGCCGCGTCCGGGGCGAGCGACGACTGGGAATCTTTCTGATCCGGCACGGTTGAACGGAAGGGGCGCATCCAGCGCCCTTTCTTTTTTCCACGAATTTCGCACCCGGGCCGCCCTCCACGGCCGATAGCCATGAACTTCATCAAACAACAGCTGCGCACGCTGACCGTGCGCACCCGCATGGTCGGTGCCATCGCGATGGTCCTGGCGCTGCTGCTGGCCGTCGGCGCGGCAGGGCTGGGCGGCATGTACAAGGTGCAGGCCCAGAGCCGCCTGCTGTCGGACAGCACCGTCAACGGACTGGGCGCGCTCTCCGTCCTGGCCAAGGCCTCCGGCGACCTCGGCCGCTTCGAGAAGGACATGGCGATCGACTTCGACAAGAAGGACAAGCTGGCCGAGGCGCGCGCCCACTGGGACGCGGCCGGCAAGCTCGTCGAGGCCAACGCCCGCGTGCTCGCCCAGGTCTACGACGGCGAGACGACCAAGGCGGCCACCGCGCTGCTCGATCGCCACGCGGCCTATGTCGCCGCGCTGGGCCCCATCTTCGCCAAGCTCGAGAGCGCCGGCTTCGAGTCGACCGCCGCCGTCAACGCCGCGCTGACCGAGACCGCCCTGCCCGCCGCCCGCGCGGCCGACGAGGCGCTGGTGCAGACGCAGAACGCCGTCTCGCGCGAGGCCGCGCAGGCCACCGACCGCATGGAGGCCACGGCCCGCGCCGCCTTCGTGGTGTGCATGGTGGTGCTGGGCGTCGCGGTGCTGGTCGTCGTGCCGCTGACGCTGGCCAATTCCTCCTCGATCACCAAGCCGATCGACTACGCGCGCCAGGTGGCGCTGGCCATCGCCGGCGGCGACCTGACCCGGCCGATCCGCGTCGAGGGCCGCGACGAGGCGGCGCAGCTGCTGGGCGCGCTGGCGCAGATGCAGACCGCGCTGCAGCGCCTGGTCGGCACCGTGCGGCAATCGTCCACCAGCATCCATGCGGCCTCCAGCGAAGTGGCCTCGGGCAACAACGACCTGAGCCGGCGCACCGAGCAGACGGCCAGCAGCCTGCAGCAGACCTCCAGCTCGATGTCCGAGCTGACCCTGGCGGTGCGCCAGAGCGCCGACGCGGCCTCGCAGGCCAGCCAGCTCGCCTTGTCGGCCTCCAGCGTCGCGCGTCGCGGCGGCGAGGTCGTCTCCCAGGTCGTCGCGACCATGGAACAGATCAACGCCAGCTCCAAGCGCATCGCCGACATCATCGGCGTGATCGACGGCATCGCGTTCCAGACCAATATCCTGGCCCTGAACGCCGCGGTGGAGGCGGCGCGCGCCGGCGAACAGGGCCGCGGCTTCGCGGTCGTGGCCAGCGAGGTGCGCAGCCTGGCGCAACGTTCGGCCGGCGCCGCGCGCGAGATCAAGTCGCTGATCGACACCTCGGTCGACCGCGTCGAGGACGGCACGCGCCTGGTTCAGGACGCCGGCGCCACGATGAGCGAGATCGTCGCCAGCGTGCAGCGGGTGTCCGACATCATCGGCGAGGTGACCGCCTCGGCCGCCGAGCAGAGCACCGGCATCGGCCAGGTCAACCAGGCCGTGACCGAGCTCGACCAGATGACGCTGCAGAACGCGGCGCTGGTGGAGCAATCCGCCGCCGCCGCCGAGAGCCTGCGCGAGCAGGCCGCCCGCATGAGCGACGTCGTCGGCGCCTTCCGCGTGGACGCCGCCGGCGGCCCGGCCGGCCTGCGCGGCTGAGCGGCGGCCATCGTCATCGCCTGCCGCCGCGCGCAATAAATCACTTGATTCCGCCGGGCACCCGCCGATAACGGAAACAGAACCCCTTCGTCCCCGAACAACGCACCCGAAAGCCCAGAGGATCCGCCATGGACATGATCAAGGAAGCTACCCACATCGCGCGCCAGTCCGCCGAGCGCTCCGCCACGGCAGTCAAGGGCGCGAAGGGCGAATTCCTGACCTTCCGCCTGGGCGGCGAGGAATACGGCATCGACATCCTGCGCGTGCAGGAGATCCGCTCGTACGAACAACCGACCCGCATCGCCAACACGCCCGAATTCCTGCGCGGCGTCGTCAACCTGCGCGGCGTGATCGTGCCCATCGTCGACCTGCGCCTGAAGCTGTCGTGCGCCGAGGCCGACTTCAACGCCTTCACGGTGGTCATCGTCCTCAACGTCAAGGGCCGCGTGATCGGCGCCGTCGTCGACTCCGTCTCGGACGTCTGCGAACTGGGCGGCGACACCATCAAGCCGACGCCGATGATGAACTCGCACGTCGACATGTCCTTCATCACGGGCATCGCCAACGTGGGCGAGCGCATGCTGATCCTGATGGACATCGAGGCGCTGATGAGCGCGTCCGACATGGGCCTGATCGAGAGCGCGGCCTGAACCTGCCGACCCTGCCGTCCTGCACTGGCCGCCTCCGGGCGGCCTTTTCGTTTCCGCCGCCGGAGGCGGGGCCCCGCCGCCTGGCTCGACCGGTTGGGGCGCGCGTGAACCTTCTGCCCCCTGGCGCGGAAGAAAGTCTCACGCCGCGGCGGCGCGCTCGTCCCTAAGATGGCGCCACACCTTCAACGACCCAGAAACGAGTCCCCGTGCCCGACCTCATCGTCCATGGCGGCCGCCCCCTCGGCGGCCGCATCACCCCCAGCGCCAACAAGAACGCGGTGCTGCCCATCCTGTCGGCCACGCTGCTCACCCGCGAGCCCGTCACGCTGCGCGGCGTGCCCGACATCACCGACGTCCGCAAGATCCTCGCCGTGTTCCGCGAGCTGGGCAGCCGCGTCGAGGGCGAACTGAAGGACGGCGTGCTGCGCATCCACCACGAGCACACCCGCTTCGACCCCGCGGTGCACAAGCTGCCCGAGGAGATGCGCTCGTCGGTGATGCTGGTGCCGCCGCTGCTCGCGCGCTTCGGCAGCGCCCGCATCGAGAACGACGTGCAGGGCTGCACGCTGGGCGTGCGCGAGATCGACCCCCACGTCGAAGTCTTCGAGGGCTTCGGCGCGCAGGTCGAGCGCGGCCCGGGCGCGCTGCTCGTCCACGCGCGCCGCCCGCTGCACGCCCATCGCCGCTGGCTGGACTACGCCTCGGTCACCACCACCGAGAACTTCGTGCTGTGCGCGGCGCTGGCCGATGGCGTCTCCGAGCTCACCAATGCCGCCTCCGAGCCGCACGTGCAGGAATTCTGCGGCTTCATGCAGCGCCTGGGCGCGCGCATCGAGGGCGTGGGCACCTCGCGCCTGACGATCGCCGGCGTCGACGCGCTGCATGGCGCGGACTTCACGTTCGTCGAGGACTTCCACGAGGTGGTCACCTTCCTGGCGCTGGGCGCGATCACCGGCGGCGACGTCGAGGTGCGCAACAGCGCGCCGCAGTTCTTCCCGCTGCTGGACCGCAGCTTCGCCAAGCTGGGCGTGGAGGTGGTGCACGAGGGCGGCTGGTCGCGCGCCTGGGTGCCGGCCGGCCTGAAGGTGCGCGAGCCCTTCACGCGCAACATGCTGCAGAAGATCGAGGCCGCGCCGTGGCCCTACTTCCCGGTGGACCTGCTGCCCATCTTCATCGCGCTGGGCGTGCGCGCCGAAGGCCAGGTGATGTTCTGGAACAAGGTCTACGACGGTGCGCTCGGCTGGACATCGGAGCTGTCGAAGTTCGGCGCCCATGCGTTCCAGTCCGACCCGCACCGCGTCATCACCTTCGGCGGCAAGCCGCTGGTGGCGGCCGAGGTCGACAGCCCGTACATCATCCGCGTGGCCATCGCGCTGCTGATGCTGGCCTCGAGCATCGAGGGCCGCTCGACGATCTACAACGCGACGCCGATCCGGCGCGCGCATCCGCGCTTCGTCGAGAACCTGGTCTCGCTGGGCGCGAACATCGAATGGGTGGGCGCCGACGCCTGAGGGTCACGCCGCGCGCAGCGACTCGAGCTCCACGATGCGCGCCGTCACCGTCGCGCCGCTGACCTGCAGCAGCGCCACCGACACCGGCAGGTGGAAGCGCACCGGCCCGGCGCTGCCCGGGTTGACGAAGAGCACGCCGCCGCGGCGCTCGATCTTCGGGCGATGGGAATGGCCGCTGACGACCACGTCCACGCCGGCCGCGACCGGGTCGATCGCGAGGTCGGCCAGGTCGTGCAGCACGTGCAACGTGACCTCGCCGAAGCGCAGCGACTCCGCCTCGGCGATGCGCGCGGCCCAGGGCGCGCGGTCGTTGTTGCCGCGCACCGCGGTCACCGGCGCGAGCGTGGACAGCGGCTCGAGGATGTCCTCGCCGATGTCGCCCGCGTGGACGATGAAGTCGCTGCCGCGCAGCACCTCCACGGCCTCGGGGCGCAGCAGGCCGTGGGTGTCCGAGATCAGGCCGATGCGGATCATGGTCAGTCCTGCGCCGCGCGGCGCAGGGTCTCCATCACCGGCCGCGCCAGCACCTCGTGCAGGCTCCACCAGCCGGCCGCCAGCGCCAGCGCAGCGCCGCTCGCGGCCCCGGCCAGCGGCACCCACCACGGCGGATTCCAGTGGAACTCGAACACCCAGGTCGCCAGCCCCCAGCCCACCGCCACCGCGGCGCTGGCGGCCAGCAGGCCCGCCAGCGCGCCCACGCCCAGCAGTTCCACCCGCTGGACGCGGCCCAGCAGCGTGCCCGACGCGCCGACCGCGCGCATCACCGCGAATTCGCGCGCCCGCGCCTCGCGTGTGGCCGACACGGTGGCCACCAGCACCACCAGCCCGGCGACGAGCGCGAACGCGAACAGCAGCTCCACCGCGTGGATGACCTGGTCCAGCACGCCCTGGATCTGCGCGATGGTGGCCGACACGTCGATGGCCGTGACGTTGGGGAACTGCGCCGCAAGCCGGTTGTCGAAGCCCGGCCGCAACGGCGCCTTGAACGCGCTGATGTAGCTCAGCGGCAGGTCGCCCATGCTGCTGCGCGGGAACATCACGAAGAAGTTGACGCGCATCGACCCCCAGTCGACCTTGCGCAGGGACGTGATGCGGCCGGACACGGGCTGGCCACCGACGTCGAACGCCATCCGGTCGCCCAGCTTCAGCCCCAGCGTCTTCGCCAAGCCTTCCTCGACGCTGAGGCCGTCGGCTTCCTCGGGCGTCCACCGGCCGGCGACGATGCGGCTGCGCAGCGGCTGCGTGCCCGAATGGCTCAGGTTGAGCTCGCGCTGGATCATGTTGGACGGGTCGGAGTCGGGCTTGTAGCGCCGGCCCACCGGCTCGCCGTTGACCGTCACCAGGCGGCCGCGGATCATCGGGAACCAGTCGTCGCCCTGCACGCCTGCTGCCTTCAGCATCTCGCGGTAGGCCTGCGCCTGGTCGGGCTGCACGTTGATGACGAAGCGGTCGGGCGCGTCGGGCGGCGTGGCGCCGCGCCAGCTGTCGATCAGGTCGGTGCGCAGCAGCACCAGCACCCACAGCGCCATCAGCCCGATGGCCATCGACGCGACCTGCAGCACCGCGAACGCCGGCCGCGCCGCGATCGCCCGCGTGGCCAGCACCAGCCAGCGCGGGGCGCGCGACTCCGGCACCATGCGGCGCAGCGCATGCACCGCGAGCCAGCCCACCCCCGCGAACAGCAGCGCCGCGGCGGCGAAGCCGCCGACGCTTATCAGCCCCAGCTTGACGTCGCGCGCGGCGGCGATCATCAGCGCCGCGAAGCCCAGCACGGCGCCGGCCAGCACGCCCACGCTGGCCGCCTTGGGGTTGCCGACATCGCGCCGCAGCACGCGCAGCGGCGGCACGCGCGCCAGCTGCAGCACCGGCGGCAGGCCGAAGCCCAGCAGCAGCGTCAGGCCGACACCCAGCCCCAGGAAGGCCGGGGCCGGCCCGGGCCACGGCAGCCCGTTGGGCAGCCAGCCGGTCAGCAACGCCACGAAGCCCAGGTGCAGCACGAAGCCGAGCGCCAGGCCGACGAGGCTGGCGAACAGGCCCAGCCCCAGGAACTCGATCGCGTGCACGGCGGCGATGCGGTTCTGGGTCTGGCCCAGCACGCGCAGCATCGCGCAGTCGTCGAGATGGCGTTGCGCGAAGTCGCGCGCCGCCACCGCCACGGCGACGGCTGCCAGCAGCGCGGTGAGCAAGGCCACCAGGCTGAGGAACTGCTGCGCGCGGTCGACCGTCTGCGTCATCTCGGGCCGGCCCGACGCGAGGTCCTCGACCCGGATGCCCCGCAGGCCCTGCGCCTTGATCGTGGCCTTGGCCCAGTCGACGAAGGCCTGGGCCGGCCTGGCGTCGCCGCCCGGGGCGACCACGGCCAGCCGCCAGGTGACCCGGCTGGACGGCTGCACCAGGCCAGTGGCCGGCAGGTCGGCCAGGTTGAGCAGGGCGCGCGGCGCCAGCGCCGCGAAGCCGGCGCCGCGGTCGGGTTCGATGGCGATCAGGCCGGCGATGCGCAGCGTGGCGTCGCCCAGCTCCAGGCCGTCGCCCACCCTCAGCGACAGCGCGCCGGCGAGCGCCGGATCCACCCAGACGGTGCCGGGCGCCGGCCCGTGGCGAAGCTGCTCCACCGGCGCCGCTTCCCCCAAGCGCACGGCGATCGCGCCGCGCAGCGGGTAGGCCGGGTCGACCGCCTTGACCGCCGCCAGCCGGGCGGCGCCGCCCTGGGCCGCGCCGGCGCGCGCCATGCTGGGGAAATTGGCCGCCTGGCCGACGACCAGGCCGCGGGCGAGGGCGGCCTGGACGAAGGCCGGCGGCAGCGGCTTGTCGGCCAGCACCACGGCATCGCCGCCGAGCAGCTGGGCGGCGTCGCGCACCAGGCCCGCGCGCATGCGGTCGGCGAAGAAGCCCACGGCACTCAACGCGCCGACCGCGAGCACCACGGCCCACAGCAGCAGCTTGAGTTCGCCCGCGACCAGGTCGCGCCACACCTGGCGACCGGCCAGCCGCCAGACACTCGCCTGGGGGCGCTTCGTGGCGGTCGTCGTTGCATCGTCGTTCGTCATGGCCGCAACGGTACACCGAAGCCATGTCCGGCGTGGCGCGCGGTCTTCCGGCGCGCGCCGGGCCGATCCGGTCGTCAACGGCGTTGAACTGCGTCGGCAATCGCTTCGAACGGCGCCGCGGCAGCCCGGTGCTTCAATGACCGCATGGACACCCGTTACGCCCCCGTCTTCCTCTCGCACGGCTCGCCGATGACGGCGCTCGAGACCGGCCCGGCCAGCACCTTCTGGCACGACCTCGGACGCGCGATCGAGGCGCGCGTGGCCGCGGGCGGCACGCCGCCGAGCGCCATCGTCGCGCTGTCGGCGCACACGCTGGCGCGCCGCGCGGTGACGCTGGCGGCCGCGCGCCACGAGGCCATCCACGACTTCGGCGGATTTCCGCCGGCCCTCTACGACCTGCGCTACGAGGTCGCCGGCGCGCCCCGGCTCGCGCCGCACGTCGAGCAATTGCTGCAGTGGGCGGGCATCGAGGTCGAGCACGCCGACGCGGGCGGCCTGGACCATGGCATCTGGGTGCCGCTGCGCGCCATCCGCCCGCACGCCGACATCCCGGTGCTGCCGGTGGCGTTCGCGCCCACCTGGACACCGGAGCAGCTGTTCGAACTCGGCGCCGCGCTGCGGCCGCTGGTCGACGAAGGCGTGTGGATCGTGGGCACCGGCTCGATCACCCACAACCTGCGCCTGGGGCTGCCGCGCCCCGACCCGGTGCCCGAGATCCCGGCCAGCGCCGCGTTCCGCGCCTGGTTCGCCGAGCGCTCGGCCGCGCGCGACTGGCCGGCGCTGTGGCACTACCGCGCGCTGGCGCCCGAGGCGCAGTACATGCATCCGACCGACGAGCACCTGCTGCCCTGGTTCATAGCGGCCGGCGCCGGCGGCCAGGAAGATGCGCCGATCCGGGTGCACGCGAGCGTCGCGGGCGGGCACCTGGGCATGGACGCGTACGCGTTCGGCGCGCACGCGCCCGCGCTGGCCGACGCCGTCGGGACGGCGACGGCGACCGCCTGAGCAGCCGCCGGCGGCGGTGCGAGCCACGCGACAGGTCGGGCGGGTACGATCCGCATCCGTCCGCTTCGCACCCGTCGCTTCTACATGCTGGGTATCGCCCCACTCGCCCGCTACGAGATCACCACCGCCCGCCTGCGCCTGGTCGCCGGCGACCCCGGCCTGGCCCCCGCCGTGTGCGAGTTCCAGCGCCGCAATCGCCAGCACTTCGCGCGCTGGGATCCGCCCACCGTCGAATCGTTCTACACGCTCGAAGCGCAGGCGGCGCGCGTGGCGACGGGCCTGACGGCGTTCCAGAACGACACGGCCTACCGATGGTGGCTCATCGACGCGGCGCGCGCCGGCGGCGCGCGCCTGCCCTCGTCCGACGTCGACGTGATCGGCAGCCTGCACTTCAGCCAGATCTCGCGCGGCGCGTTCCAGAGCGCGATGCTGGGCTACGCGCTCGACGAGGCGCACGTGGGCCAGGGGCTGATGAGCGAGGCGATCGCCGCCGGGCTCGAGGAGATGTTCTCGCCCCGCGTGAACCTGCACCGCGTGCAGGCCGCCTACCGACCCGAGAACGTGCGCAGCGCGCGCGTGCTGGAGCGCCTGGGCTTCCACAAGGAAGGCCTGGCGCCCGACTACCTCTACATCGACGGCGCGTGGCGCGACCACGTCGTCACGTCGCTGCGCAACCCGGCGTTCGTGGCGCCGGACGGCTGGTGATCAGCGCCGGAAAGTCCCCACGGTGCTGCCCTGGGTGGCGAGCGCGGCGGCTGATCGGCGATCAAGGCTCGCCGGCCGCGAACACGGAATCGAGCTCCTCGATCCACAGCGCCTTGTCCTCCTCGTCGACGAACGCGGCCTCGAAGCTGTTGCGCAGCAGGGTGTAGGCGTCGAGCGCCGTCAGCTGCGGCAGCGATTCGAACAACTGGACGAAGTTGTCGTTCATGTAGCCGCCGAAGTAGGCGGGATCGTCCGAATTGAGGGTGACGCACAGGCCCGCGGCCAGCAGCGCGGGCACGTTGTGGCGGCCCAGGTCGTCGAACACGCGCAGCTTCACGTTGGACAGCGGACACACCGTCAGCGGCGTGCGCGCGCCGGCCAGGCGGGCCACCAGCGCCGGGTCTTCCAGGCAGCGCACGCCGTGGTCGATGCGCTCGACGTGCAGCACGTCCAGCGCGGCGCGGATGTAGGCCGGCGGGCCTTCCTCGCCCGCGTGCGCCACCAGGCGCAGGCCCGCCGCCCGCGCACGGGCGAACACGCGCTCGAACTTCTCGGGCGGATGGCCCATCTCGCTGGAGTCCAGGCCCACGCCGATGAATTTGTCGCGGTACGGCAGCGCCGCCTCGAAGGTGGCGAGCGCGTCGTCCTCGCTCAGGTGGCGCAGGAAGCACAGGATCAGGCGCACGCTGAGCCCGAGCTCGGCCTCGGCGCGGCGGGCGGCGCGGTCCAGGCCGCGGATCACCACGCCGATGTCGATGCCGCGCGCGGTGTGCGTCTGCGGGTCGAAGAAGATCTCGCAATGCACGACGTTGTCGTCGGCCGCGCGCTGGAAGTAGGCCCAGGCCATCGCGTCGAAGTCGTCTTCGGTGATCAGCACGCTGGCGCCGGCGTAGTAGACGTCGAGGAAGCTCTGCAGGTTGGTGAACGCGTAGGCCGCGCGCAGCGCCGCGACGCTGGCGTACGGCAGCGCCACGCCGTTGCGGCGCGCCAGCTCGAAGATCAGCTCCGGCTCCAGCGAGCCCTCGATGTGGATGTGCAGTTCGGCCTTGGGCGCCGCGCGCAGCAGCGCCAGCAGGTGCGAACGGGTGATGTGGGCGAAGGCGATGGGCAGCGTCATGACCGGAATCCAGGCGGGGAATGAGCCGACTTTAAGCCGTCCCGGCCTCGATGGGGATGGCATGGCGGCCCCGGTCGCACGATCATGCCCCGGCATTTGGGTAAGCTTCCTCGGTTTTCGCATAAGGAGCCTGCGCCGCGGCACGGAGAATCGCGGGCTTCGACCTGCTTTCGCGCGTGCCGTCACACGCCGCAGGCCGGAATCCCTCGCGGCCGGCCGCCCCGGCCAGCCGCGCCGCGTCCCGCTCATTCCCGTTCCCGCAGGCCCGTCCCCTTGACCTTCGATCTCTTGCACGGCGTTGCCGGCCTGCTGGTGGGCGCCATCGTCGGCGTCACCGGCGTCGGCGGCGGCGCGTTGATGACTCCCATCCTCGTGATGATGTTCGGCGTCGCGCCGACCACCGCCGTGGGCACCGACCTGCTGTACGCGTCGATCACCAAGATGTTCGGCACCGCCGTGCACCACCAGGCGGGCACGGTCGACTGGCAGGTGGTGCGCCGCCTGGCGCTGGGCAGCCTGCCGGCCGCGGCGCTCACGCTGGCCTGGATGCACTTCCAGCACATCGGCCAGGTGCGCGGGGGGCTGATCACCTTCACGCTGGGCATCGCGCTGGTCGTCACGGCGCTTGGCATCCTGTTCAAGGAACCGATCCACGCGCTCGGCACGCGCTTGCGGCTCGCCGACAGCGCGCGCTTCAAGGCGCTGCAGCCGTCGATGACGGTGCTGTGCGGCGTCATGCTGGGCGCGATGGTCACGCTGACCTCGGTGGGCGCCGGTGCGCTGGGCACCGCGATGCTGGTGTACCTCTACCCGCTGCGGCTGTCCGCGGGCAAGCTGGTGGGCACCGACCTGGCGCACGCGATCCCGCTGACGATGATCGCCGGGCTGGGCCACCTGACGCTGGGCAACGTGGACCTGAACCTGATGCTCAACCTGCTCGCCGGCTCGATCCCCGGCGTGATCGTCGGCTCGTACGTGAGCACGCGCGCGCCGGTGGTGCCGCTGCGCATCGCGATCGCCTGCGTGCTGCTGTTCGTGGCCTGGAAGATGGTCACGCGCTGAGCGAGCGCCGGTTCAGCCGGCGTGCGAGCGCCGTGCCACCCGGCTCAGCTTCGCGTCCAGCCTGGCCTGCACCTTGCGCTCGGCCATGCCGTCGCGCGTGTCGTAGTGCGGCGTCCACTTCTTGCCCGCGGGCTGGCGGTCGTCCCAATACATCAGGTAGCCGCCGGCGGCGACGGCGAACGGCGCCAGCGACGCCCCGGGCTCGGGGCGGCCCAGGAAGTCGTTGCGCGCGCCTTCGACCACCTTGCGCGAGAACCAGCCGGGCAGAACGAAGTTCTGCACCTTCACGCCCTCGATCTCGTAGTACTCGCCCGAGACCGCGTCGCACAGCTCGAACTGGTGGAACACCAGGTGGCGGTGGTCGAGCGGATGCGGCCCCTGCACCAGCAGGTTGTTGAGGGGGTCGCCCACCAGCTCGATCGCCTCGTGCGACAGCGCCACCGTCCACTCGTTGGCGCCGTCCGAGCACGCATCGAGGAACACGAAGCCGAACGGCACGTCCGCGTTGTTGCCGTCGTGGTAGCCCTCGGTGAGCGCCATCGTGGCCTTGTCCTCGATGTAGAGGACGGCGTCGCCGCGGCGCCCCGGCAGCAGCGGCAGGTCGATCTTCTTCGCGTGCTGCGTCGGCACGCGGCCGGCGCTGTCGACGCGCAGGCGGGCGCCGAACTGCCAGTGCGGGTAGAAGTCCTCCTCCAGCTGGCGGTTGATCGCCCGCACCGCCTTCTGCAGGTCGGCATCGGACAGGTGCTTGCTGCGGTTGACGACCGAGATCAGCATGGAAGGACTCCCGCGAGGATTGATGGATGGCGGCGATTGTCGGGCTTCCCCGGCCGGTCCGCCACCCTGCGCAGGCGCCATACTGCTTGCCGACAGCCACTGCCGCCACCGCCGATGGATTACACCGAAGTCCTGCAACAGATCGCCCGCGAACTCGAACCCGTCATCGGCCAGGGCCGGGTCGCCAGCTACATCCCCGAGCTCGCCTGCGTGGCGCCGGACCAGTTCGGCATGGCGGTGGTCACGATCGACGGTGCGGTGCACGCCGTGGGCGACGCCCGCACGGCGTTCTCGATCCAGTCCATCTCCAAGCTGTTCACGCTGGTGATGGCCCTGCAGCTCGAAGGCGACCGCGTGTGGAACCGGGTCGGGCGCGAACCCTCGGGCACGCCCTTCAACTCGCTGATCCAGCTGGAGGCCGAGGGCGGCAAGCCGCGCAACCCGTTCATCAACCCGGGCGCCCTGGTGTGCACCGACATCCTGTGCACGCGCTACGCCGTGCCCGAGAACGCGGTCGTCGAATTCCTGCGGCCGCTGTGCGACAACCCCCACGTCCACTACAACCGCGCGGTAGCGGCCTCCGAGCGCCGCACCGCGCATCGCAACGCCGCGATGGCGCACCTGATGAAGGCGTTCGGCAACCTGCACAACACCGTCGACGACGTGCTCGACGCCTACTGCCGCCACTGCGCCATCGAGATGAACTGCGTCGAGCTCGCGCGCGCCGTCACCTTCCTGGCCCACGGCGGCACGCACCCGCGCGGCCACGCCCCGGTGCTGGACGCCAGCCTGGCCAAGCGCCTGAACGCGCTGATGCTCACCTGCGGCACCTACGACGCCGCGGGCGACTTCGCGTTCCGCGTCGGCCTGCCCGCCAAGAGCGGCGTGGGCGGCGGCATCGTGGCAGTGATGCCCGGCGAATGCGGCGTGTGCGTGTGGTCACCGGCGCTGGAGCCGTCCGGCAACTCGCTGGCGGGCTCGCTGGCGCTGGAGCGCTTCACGACCCTGACCGGGCGCTCGATCTTCTAGGGCCTGTTCAGAAGCAGGTGACGATCGCGTCGACCACCGTGTAGTCGTCGTCGACGATCGGCATCCAGCGCCACTTGTCGAACGTGGTGCACGGATGCGAGATGCCCAGGCAGACGCGGTCGCCCACCCGCAGGTCGTGGGTCTCGGAGGTCAGGTGCAGGTAGGCGTGCTGGTCGTTGAGCCGCTGGATGGCCCAGCCCTCCGGCGCGGGGCGGATGTCGCGCCGGGCCCGTGCGCAGGTGGCCAGCGGCACCGGCATGCCCAGGTCGTGCGAGAGGTCGCGCTTGCCCACCGCCAGGATCGCCAGGCCCGGCTCCGGCATGGATTGCACCAGCGCCCACACCTCGAGCGCGGCGCGCAGTCCCGCGTCGTCGGTGCAGCCCAGGCGGCGGTTGGCCGCATGCACCAGGCGCTGGTAGTGGCCCTGGTCGTGGGTGACGTAGCAGCCCGAGCGCAGCAGGCCGGCCACCGGCCGCGACAGCGCGGGGCGCAGGCGCGGCAGCACCAGGTCGAACACGCCCGAACCGCCCGCCGACACGATCACCTCGTCGGCGCCGAACAAGCCCTCGGCGTCGCATTGCCGCGCCAGGCGCTCGACGCGATCCATCAGGTCGTCGACCGCCGGCCGGTCGTCCTCGCTGCGGCCGGTGTTGGACAGGCCCTCGTAGCACTCGACGCCCGCCAGCGTCACCGCGGCGCTGGCGTGCGCGCGGCGCGCGAGGGCCAGCGCGTCGTCATGCGCGCGCACGCCGGTGCGCCCGCCGGCGACGCCCAGCTCCAGAAGCACCTCGAACGGCTGGTCGGCGGACACCGTCTCGATCAGCGCCAGCTGCGCCGGCGAATCCAGCAGGAACAGCACGCGGACGTCGGGGTGCGTGACGCGCAGGGCGGCGATCGCGCCCAGGTCGGCGGCGGCCAGCACCTGGTTGGCAATCAGGATGTTGCGGGCGCCGGCCGCCAGGCCGGCCTGCATCTGCGCGACCGTGGCGAAGGTCAGGCCCCAGGCGCCGGCGTCGAGCTGGCGGCGGAACAGCTGCGGCGACATGGTGGTCTTGCCGTGCGGCGCGAACCGCACCCCGGCGGCGTCGGCGAGACGCTGCATCCAGCCGATGTTGTGGCCCAGCGCAGGGCGCCGGATCACCGCCAGCGGCAGCGGCAGGTCGCCCGCCAGGACGTTCCAGCCCTGCGTCCCGACGCGCGAGCGCCGCAGCGGCGCGGCGCCCGGCGGAAAGCCCTTGAAGGTGGCGTCGAGCAGCGGGTCGAGGACGTCGGTCATGCGTCGATTATCGAGCGGCGCGGCACGGACCACCCTGGAAATGCCAACTTCTTCACGGTGCGGCGCGCGGCGGGAACAAATGGGCGCGCCACGGGCATCCGCCCTGCATCCGGTGGCCACGGGCGGCCGTAATGCCCTGGACATGACACCGAACCGCCCACCCCTCCTCGCCGCCGGCACGCTGCTGCTCGCGCTCGCCCTGCCCGCGCAGGCCGCCACCGTCACGGTGCGCGTCAACGGCGCCGACGGCCAGCCGGCGCCCAACGTCGTCGTGCAGCTGATGCCGGCGCACCCCGGCACGCCCAGGCCGGCCGCCGAGCCGGTCGTGATCGCGCAGCGCGACATCCACTTCGTGCCCTACCTCACCGCCGTGCCGGTGGGCACGACGGTGCGCTTCACGAACCAGGATCCGTACGACCACCACCTGCGCTCCGAGCCGGGTGGCCCGTTCGGCAACGTCGCCCCCGCGCGCGAGTTCGAGATGCGGCTGGCGGCCGCCAGCGGCGACAAGGTGGCCAGCGCCGAGCTGCGTTTCGACCGCGCCGGCGTCGTCGTGCTCGGCTGCCACCTCCACAGCTCGATGCGCGGCCACCTGTTCGTCAGCGAGACGCCCTACGTGGCCGTCACCGACGCCACCGGCCGCGCCGTGATCGCCGACGTGCCGGACGGCGCTGCCGAGCTGCGCACCTGGAGCCCCGAGCAGCTGACCGAGCAGGCGGCCACGCCGCGCCAGGTCGCGGGCGCCGGCGTGGAGTTCGAGACCGCGCTCAACTTCACGCCCCCGAAGCCGCGCCGCCGCCGCGGCTGACCCCCACGCCCTCGCCTCGCTCCGGAGAACCGCATGCCTCTCGCCGACTTCACACTGCATCGCCCCGCCGCGCGCGGCGCCGTGCTCGCCGCCGCCCTCGCGCTGGTCCACGCCGGCGCGCACGCCGCGACGGACAAGCTGCTGTTGACGGGCGGCGTCACCAGCATCGAAGGCAGCGCCGGCGGCGGACTGACGCCCTGGGCCGTGATCGGCAGCAACGCCACCGAGGGCCAATGGGGCGCCACGGCGACGGCCTCGGTCGTCTCGACGCGCAACTACACGATGCAGGTGCAGGGCGCGCTGCTGGCCTTCGACGACCGCTACGAGCTGTCCATCGCGCGCCAGGACTTCGCCACCGAGGCCACCGGACGCGCGCTGGGCCTGCCCGGGCTGCACCTGAAGCAGGTCGTCGTCGGCGCGAAGCTGCGCCTGCTGGGCGACGCGGTGCTCGACGCGGACCGCTGGCTGCCGCAGGTGGCCGCGGGCGTGCAGTGGAAGCAGGCCGAGGCCGGCGCGCTCGAGCCCACGCTGCAGGCGCTGGGCGCACGCACGCACGGGGCCGACTTCTACGTCAGCGCCACCAAGCTGCTGCTCGCCCAGGGCCTGCTCGTCAACGGCACGCTGCGCGCGACCCGGGGCAACCAGGACGGCCTGCTCGGCTTCGGCGGCAGCGGCCACCGGCGCTACCGGCTGGAGCCCGAGTTCTCGGTGGCGTGGCTGGCCAGCCGCACGCTGGCCTTCGGTGCCGAGTACCGCCGCAAGCCCGACAACCTGGACCCGTCGCCGCTGGGCGCCGGCCTGAAGGAAGACGACTGGGCCGACGTGTTCGCCGCGTGGGCGCCGGCCAGGAACTTCTCGCTGACGCTGGCCTGGGTGCAGCTCGGCCGCATCGTGCCGGCCGTGGCCACGCGCCGGCAGGACGGCGGCTACGCGTCCGCGCAGCTCGCGTTCTGAACACCGCCCGCCCCGCTTCCGAAGGAATCGCCATGAACAGGATCCTGTCCGCGCTCGCCCTGGTGGCCGCCGCGTTCGCGTCGCCCGCCGCGCCGGCCCAGTCGGCCGCGCCCGCGGCGGCCCCCGTCGCGCCCACCGACGACGCGCTGTTCCGCGCGCTCGGCGGCCAGCCGGGCATCGCCCGCATCGTCGGCGACTTCGTGCCGCGCCTGGTGGCCGATGCGCGCACCGGCGAGTTCTTCAAGCACGCCAACCAGGCGCACCTGCAGCAGATGCTGGCCGAGCAGTTCTGCGCGGTGGCCGGCGGCGGCTGCGTCTACAGCGGGCTGCCGATGGCGACCGCGCACAAGGACATGGACATCGCCCGCGGCGACTTCAACGCGCTGGTGGAAGTGCTGCAGGCGGCCATGGACGCGCAGGGCGTGCCGTTCGCGACGCAGAACCGGCTGCTGGCCCGGCTGGCGCCGATGCACCGCGACATCGTCAACGTGCACTGACGCGCACGCTTGCGGCACACTTGCGCGCATGCCTGCCGCCAAGACCGCCATCGTGCCGACGCGCTTCAAGTCCGCCCGCGCCTTCGAGGCCTGGCTCGCGCAGCACCACGCCACGGCGGACGGCCTGTGGCTGCAGCTGGCGAAGAAGGGTGCGGCCGAGCCCGGGGTGACCTACGCCGAGGCGATCGAGATCGCGCTGTGCTGGGGCTGGATCGACGGCCAGAAGCAGGCGCTGGACGACCAGCATTTCCTGCAGCGCTTCACGCCACGCCGCGCGCGCAGCATCTGGTCGAAGATCAACGTGGCCAAGGTCGCGGCGCTGGCGGCGGCCGGCCGCATGCAGCCCGCCGGCCAGGCCCAGGTCGATGCCGCGAAGGCCGATGGCCGCTGGGACGGCGCCTACGACGGCGCGCGCAACGCGACGGTGCCCGACGACCTGCAGGCGGCGCTCGACGCGCATCCCGCGGCCAGGCGCTTCTTCGCGACGGTCAACGCCACCAACCGCTACGCGGTGCTGTGGCGCGTGCAGACGGCCGTCAAGCCCGAGACCCGGGCGCGGCGCATCGCGCAGCTGGTGGACATGCTCGGGCGCGGCGAGACCCACCACGCCCAGGCGCCCGGGAAGAAGCCGCGGCCGTAGCCGGACCAACCGTTCACGCGTAGTCGTACTTGCCGCCGCGCGCCAGCGCGCGCTGGTAGGCGGGACGCGCATGCGCACGCGCGAGCCAGTCCAGCGTGCGCGGCGTCGCCGCGGCGCTCAGCCCGCCGCGCGCGTTGGCGGCCTCCAGCGGGAAGCTCATCTGCACATCGGCCGCGCCGAACTGCGGGCCGACGAACCACGGATGCGCGCCGAGCTCGGCCTCGATGAAGGCCGCCTGGCGGGCCAGGTTCGGGTCGACGAAGCCGGTGAGCACCGTGTCGGCGATCTTGCGCGCGATCGGCTTGACGAAGAACGGCATCGGCGTCGTCTTGATGCGGTTGAAGATCAGCTTCATCAGCAGCGGCGGCATCGCGCTGCCCTCGGCGAAGTGCAGCCAGTAGACGTAGCGCCGGTACTCGGGCGTGCCCTTGGCCGGGCGCAGGCCGGAGGCCTCGCCGTAGGTGTCGAGCAGGTACTCGACGATCGCGCCGGACTCGGCGACGGTGACGTCGCCGTCGGTGATCACCGGCGACTTGCCCAGCGGGTGCACCTTCAGCAGCTCGGGCGGCGCGAGCATGGTCTTCGCGTCGCGCTCGTAGCGCCTGATCTCGTAGGGCAGGCCCAGTTCCTCCAGCAGCCAGAGGATGCGCTGGGAACGCGAGTTGTTCAGGTGGTGGACGATGATCATGGCGCCGGTGCCTTCGGGTGAGCGGTGGCGCGATTGTCGCCGCGCGGCGCCCCGGCCCGCGCGCGCAGGGCGAAGCGTCGCCTCGGCGACAGCCGATCAGAGGGCCAGCGCGGCTCGCAGCGGGTCGGGCAGGCCGGTGACGGCCGGCATGCGCAGCGCGCCGAACAGGTTCTTCGGGTCGGCCATGTCCGGCACCAGCGCGATCGTGCGGCCCAGGCCCAGTTCGACGGCCAGGTCGCGCAGCAGGCGCAGCGCGGAGAAGTCCTCCAGCGCGAAGCCGACGGAGTCGAACACGGTGACCTGCGCGGCCGACGTGCGGCCCGGGGCCAGGCCCGCGAGCACGCGCCAGAACTCGGTCACCGGGAAGTCGGCCGGCATCTGCTGCACGTCGCCCTCGATGCGGCTTTGCGGCTCGTACTCGACGAACACCGCGCCAGCGCGCAGCACGTCGGCGTGCAGCTCGGTCTTGCCCGGGCAGTCGCCGCCGACCCCGTTGACGTGCTGACCCGGCTCGAGCATGTCGGCCGTGATGATGGTGGCGTTGGTCTTGTCGGCCGTCACGGTGGTGACGATGTCGGCGCCACGCACGGCCTCGGTGGTGCTCGCGCAGACCGTTGTCCGCAGGGCGGGCGCGGCGGCGCGCAGGTTGGCCACCAGCTTGGCGGTGGCGCCGGCGTCGACGTCGTACAGGCGCACTTCCTCGATGCCCATCAGCAGGTGGAACGCCAGCGCCTGGAACTCGCTCTGCGCGCCGTTGCCGATCACCGCCATCACGCGGCTGTCGACGCGGGCAACGCGGCGGGCCACCATCACCGACGTGGCGGCGGTGCGCATCGCGGTGGTGAGCGTCAGCTCGCTGAGCAGCTCGGGCCGGCCGGTGTGGACATCGGCCAGCAGGCCGAAGGCCATCACCGTGGGCAGGCCGGCGCGCGTGTTCTTCGGGTGACCGTTGACGTACTTGAAGCTGTAGAGGCGGGCGTCCGAGATCGGCATGAGTTCGATCACGCCGTCCTTCGAGTGGCTGGCCACGCGGGCCGACTTGTCGAACTCGCCCCAGCGGGCGAAATCTTCCTCGAGGTAGGACACCAGCGTGCCCAGGCAGGCGGCCAGCCCCTTCGCGCCGACGATGGCGCCGATGTCGCGGGTGGTGAGCAAGGTCGTCATGAATGTCTCCGTTATCGATGAGGAGATTGTTTCGCGACCGTGCGGCAAGCGAAATGGGCAAAAATGCTTCGATTCGGTCAATAATCTGCCATATCGACAGCGCATGCTGCCATTTCGTCAATTCTTCTTGACGGGTTCTTTATGGACACGCTGGACCAACAACTCGTCGCCCTGCTGCGCACCGACGCGCGCGCCTCCGTGGCCACGCTGGCGCACCGGCTGGGCGTCTCGCGCGGCACGGTCAACAACCGCATCCGCAAGCTGGAGGACGACGGCACCATCGTCGGCTACACGGTGCGGCTGCGTCCCGACATCGAGCACAACGAGATCACGGCCTGGATGAGCATCGCAGTCGAGGGCAACCAGACGCGCGAGGTCATCAGCATCCTGCTGGGCGAACCCGGCGTCGGCGAACTGCACGACACCAACGGCCGCTGGGACCTGCTCGCCGAGGTGCGCAGCGCCAACCTGGCCGACCTGGCCGCCGTGCTCGAGCGCGTGCGGCTGATCAAGGGCATCGGCGCGACCGAGACATCCATCCACCTGCAAAGCTACAAATGACCGCACCTGGTTCCGCAGACACGACGCCGAACCGGCGCCACCTCCTTCGCCTGGCGGCGGGCGCCGCCTCGATGGCCTGCCTGGGCAGTCCCGCCGCCGCCCGGGCGGCCAGCGCCTCGAAGCCCCGGGTCGCGTTCCTGAGCCCCGAGGCCGGCGCGGCGGCGCTGGCCCATGCGGCCGGTGACGACTACTACGACAACATGAGCCTGCTGGAGATCCGCGCCCGCATGAGGTCGCCGTTGCCGGGCGTGTCGCTCGCCGATGCCCGCACCGCGGTGCGCGACTACGACGCCGCCGCCGTGCTGGCGTTCACCGACGAAGAGCGCGCCGCGATCGCCGGCGTGATCGAGCGCATGCAGGGGCTGCTGGCGACGCGCGCGCCGCTGTTCGCGCGCACGCCGTGGTCCTTCATCAAGCTCGACGATCGCGCGGAGGGCGGCATGCCGCATACGCGCGGGGCGCACATCGTGATGCCCAAGGCCGCCGTCGACGCCTACGTGACGATGCACCGCGAGCTCGCCGAGTCCGGCAAGCTGGCCGTCTCGGCGCGGGGGCGCAGCCTGCTCGTGCACGAACAGACGCACGTGCTGGAACGTGCGAGTCCTGCGCGCTTCGAACCCTTGTTCACCGACGTGTTCGGCTTCACGCGCATGACGCCGCCACCGCGCACGCCCTGGCTGGACGCCCACGTGTGCGCGAACCCCGACGGTCCGGACCTGGTGTGGGCGTTCCCGCTGGAGCGCATCGGCGGCAAGGGTTGGGTGATGCCCTACGTGGCGCTGCCCGAGGTGGCCGTGCCGCGCATGCCGCAGGACTTCCAGGCGATCGGCGTCGAGGTGGTCAAGGACGCCGAAGGCTGGACGGTGGTGGAGCGCGACGGCGTGCCCCGCCAGCGCGCGCTGGACGCCATCCCCGGCTACGACGCCCACTTTCCGTTCCCGGACGAGGATTTCCACCCTACGGAGATCGCCGCCGTCGCCCTGTCGCACTGGATCCTGCGCGACGTGCCCGGGCTGGAGCGCCGGCCGCTGATGCCCGCGATCGCCGACTGGGCGCGCACGGCGCTCGCCTGAGGCGACCGCGCCCCGGCGCTCAGGCGGCCGGCTGCGCCGCGATCTGGCGCAAGGCCTGCTCGAACAGTTCCGGCGGTTGCCCGCCCTGGATCAGGTGCCGGTCGTCGATGATGATGGACGGCACCGAGTGGATGCCGCGCTGCTGGTAGTAGGCTTCGCGCTCGCGCACCTCGTCCGCGTAGCGGCCGCTGGCCAGCACCTCGCGCGCCTGCACCGGATCGAGCCCGGCGGCCGTGGCGTAGCGCACCAGCGTGTCGTGCGAGCTCGGGTCCTGGCCGTCGGTGAAGTAGGCCTGGAGCAAGGCGTGTTTGAGCGCCAGCGCGCTGGCGCCGGGCGTGCCGCGCTCCTCGTCGAGCACCTCGGCCCAGTGCAGCAGGCGATGCGCGTCGAAGGTGTTGTAGATGCGGGCGCGGCCGTCCATGTTGAAGGTGAAGCCAACGGCGGCGCCGCGCTGGCGGATCGCCTCCCGGTTCTGGCGCACCTGCTCCGGCGGCATGCCGTATTTCCTGGCCAAGTGCTCGTCGGTGTCCTCGCCCTCGGGCGCCATCTGCGGGTTCAGCTCGAAGGGCTGGAACTGCAGGGTCACGGGCACGTCGGGGCCCAGCCGTTCGAGCGCGGTCTCGAGGGAAGCCAGGCCGATGGCGCACCAGGGGCAGGAGACGTCGGAGACGAAATCGATCTTCATGGTCGGGGCGCGCGGCGCGCGGCGGAAAACAGGGAATCGTCGCAGTTTAGGACGAAGCCGGGACCCGCAGGCACCGTACGGGCATGGCCGGCGGCGCGCCTCGGGTAAGCTGCCCGACGGCCCGATCCCCGGGCCGCCTGCAACCGGCCGCGCCCTTGACCTTCTTCGTCCTCGCCCTGTTCGCCGCGCTCGCCGCGCTGGCCCTGTGGAACCGCCGGCGCCACCTGCGCCTGAAGGCCGCCTGCAGCGCGGCGTTCGCGCGCTGCTACGCCGCCACGTCGCCGCCGCCCGCGTTCGAGATGGCCTATTCCTACGGCGAGCCCGTCTTCCAGGTGCTGTTCGCCTCGCCGGCCGCCATGGCAGGCGCTGCCGACGCGAACGCCGCGTTCCTGCGCGAGATCGACGACCTGTGCAAGGCGCGCGGCCGCCGGCGGCAGTTCAAGGCGCAGCGGGCGGTGTTCTTCCAGCATCCGCCGGCCGCCGAGCCGGTGGTCGTGCATTGCTGCGAGACGATGCGGGCGCAGGTGGGCAAGACGATCGTCCACCAGCCGCAGTCGCGCGACTACGGGCTGAAGCCCGCGATCGCCGGCGCGACGCCGCTGGCGATCGCGCATTGCCCCTGGTGCGGCTCGCCGCTGCCGCCACCGGCCGCGCAGCAGGCGGGCTGAGCCGGTCGCCGGCGGGTTCGTTCAGACGAAGTCGCGCACGCGGTAGTACGTCATGCCCACGGCCTGCATCAGGCCGCCGACGGCCTCGCCGCCGGGGAACGGCGGGTTGACGATGGGGGCGAACCAGTCGAGCTCGTCGGAGCGGGCCAGCATCTTGTCGGAGACGAGCTTCGCGGCGACGCGCGTGGGCACCAGGCCGTGGCCGCAGAAGCCCTGGGCCCAGAATACCCGGCCGTCGCGTTGGCCCCAGTCGGGCATGCGGCGCATCGTGATGTCGATGTGGCCGCCCCAGGCGTAGTCCATCTGCACGTCGGCCAACTGCGGGAACACGCGCGAGATGTTGCGCTTCATCGCCTGCGCCAGGTTGGCCGGCGTGCCGCCCAGGTAGGTGCACTTGCCGCCGAACAGCAACCGGTGGTCGGCGGTCATGCGGAAGTATTCGAGGATGAACTGGTTGTCGTAGACCGCATGGTTGTGCGGGATCAGGCTGCGCGCCAGCGCCTCGCCCAGCGGCGCCGTGGTGCCGATGAAGGTGCCCACCGGCAGCGTGCGCGACGCCAGCTTCGGGTCCAGCTTGTCGACGTAGGCGTTGGCGGCCAGCACCAGCTGGTCGCAGCGCACCACGTGCGGGCCGACGTTGACCTCGACGCGGCCGGCCTTCTCCACGTAGCCGTCCGCCTTGCTCTGCTCGAAGATGCGCACGCCGTGGCCCTCGACCGCGCGCGCCAGGCCCAGCACGTACTTCAGCGGGTGGATGTGGCAGCCCTCGGGGTCGATGATGCCGGCCTGGAAGCGCGGTGAGTTCACATAGCGCGGCAGGTCCTTCTTCTCGACGAGCTGCAGCTTGTCGTAGCCCCATTCGTTGACGCATTCCTCGATCCAGCCGGTGAGGTCGGCCACGCGGCGCCGGAGCACCGCGACCTCGAGGTGGCCCTGCACCAGGTCGCAGTCGATGCGGTGCTCGGCCATGATCGCGCGGATGTCGGCCACCGCCTCGCGCGACGCGTCGAACATGCGGCGCGCGCGCTCCTGGCCCATCACGCCCTTCAGGCGCTGCATGCCGCACGGGAAACCGATGATCATCTGGCCACCGTTGCGGCCCGACGCGCCCCAGCCCACGCGGCTCGCCTCGACGATGGCGACGCGCTTGCCGGCCTTGGCCAGCTCCAGCGCGGTGTACAGGCCGAAGAAGCCGGCACCAACGACGCACACGTCGACGTCCAGGTTCTCCTGCAGCGACGGGCGGTTCGCCTGCAGGTGGCGCGACGTGGCCGCGTAGTAGGAATCGATGTAGTCGGGGTCGGAGCGGAACATGGCGGCGTCTCGGCAGTCGTGAGGATCGGGGAGCGGCTCAGGCGAGCTCGACCAGGTGGACGAGGTCCCAGTGGTGGCGCGGGTCGGCGACGGCGTGGCGCTCGGCGCTCTCGTGGCGTTTCAAGGCGACGAACAGGTCCACCAGCGGGTCGCCGAACAGGTCGCGCATCAGCGCGCTGGCCTCGAGCGCGTCGCAGGCCTCGGCCAGCGTGCGCGGCAGCGCCACGCCGGCCGCCTCGCCGGCCGGCGCGAGGCCCTGCTCGATGCCGGCCAGGCCCATGCCCAGCGTCGCGGCGACCACCAGGTAGGGATTGGCGTCGCCGCCCGGCAGGCGGTTCTCGATGCGGCGGTTCTGCGGGCTCGCCTGCGGCAGGCGGAACGCCACGGCGCGGTCGTCATGGCCCCAGCTGGCCGACGACGGCGACGCGTTGCTCAGCCGGATGCGGTCGAACGCCATGTCGTGCGGCGCGAAGAACGCCATCGCCGCATCGGCGTGGCGCTGCAGCCCGCCGATGAAGGCGCCCAGCGCCGCGCGATCGCGACCGTCCGGGTGGGCGAAGGCGTTGGTGTGTGCGGCCGGCTCGCCGGCCGGTGCGCCGTCGCGGTGCTGCAGGCTGAAGTGCCAGTGCATGCCGGTGCCGGGCTGGTCGAGGAAGGGCTTGGGCGCGAAGGTGCACAGGAAGCCGAACTGCGCGGCGACCTGGCGCGCGAGGCGCTTGAAGCGGAACACCGCGTCGGCCTGCGCCAGCGGCTCGCCGGGCATGAAGTTGACTTCGTACTGCGAGTAGGCGGCCTCGTGCGCATGGCCGCACACCGGAATGCCCTGCAGGTGGCAGGCGGCGAACAGCGCGTCGAAGTAGTCGGCGAAGTGGCTGGTGCGCTCCAGCGAGTACGCCTCGCAGGCGCGCTCGCGCGCGGGCAGGCCTTCGCGCGAGGCGGGCGCGTGCAGGCTCACCTGGCCGTCGAGCTCGCGCCGGTCGACCAGGAACAGCTCCAGCTCCGGCGCCACGGCGGCGACGAGGCCGGCCGCGTCCAGCCGCGCGAGCACGCGCCGCAGCGCGGCGCGCGGCGACAGCTCGCTGGCGCACAGCGTGCGGTGGTAGCGCTCGGCGCGCAGCGGGCCGGCCGGCTCGCAGATCACCGCGGCCGTGCCGCGCCGTCCGGGCTGGGCGCACAGCGTGGCGAGGTCGGGCACCAGGCTGATGTCGAGGTAGGACGCCGGCAGCAGCGGGCCGAACACCGCCTCGGGCTCGCCGGCGGTCAGCGTCAGGCCGAACACCACCGACGGAAAGCGGCAGCCCGCCATGCCGACGAAATCGGCGTGGCCCACCGACTTGCCGCGCGCCACCGACGTGAAGTCGCCCACCGCGCACTCGATGGCGGTCACGGGCGTGCCGCCCAGGGCGGCTGACAGCTGCGCGAGCGCGGCGCGCAGCGCGTCGCGGTCGGGCGCGGCGAGGGCCGCGGAGGAGGCGGGGACGGTCGAGGCGATCATGGGCCGCAGCTTACGCAGCGATTGGCCCAGCGTGAAGGGCCACTTCGGCGCGATTCGATTGGGCCACTTCGTCGGCGAGGGCGTACGATCGCATCCTGCCATGCCGCCGCCCCGCCCCGCTTCCGCCGCCGTGCCCCATGACGATCTCGCCGACTGGCTGCGGCACGCCTGGGCGCACCCGGCCGCGGGGGAGGCCGCGCAGCCCATCGGCACCCGCCTGACCCAGCTGCTGCGCCGGGCGATCCTCGAAGGCGTCGTGCCGCCGGCGCACCGGCTGCCGTCCACGCGCGCACTGGCGCAGGCGCTGCGCATCGCGCGCAACACCGCCGTGCCCGTCTACGAGCAGCTGCGCGCCGAGGGCTTCGTGGTCGCCGGCCGCGGCTCGGGCACCTACGTGTGCCGCATCGCGCCCGACGCGCTGCCGGCCGCGGCGAAGCCGGCGCATCCCGTCGCCGAGCCGACCCGCGCGCCGACGCCGCTCGCCTTCTCGCGCCGCGGCCGCCGCTACCACGGCCACCCGCTGCACGAATTCTGGACGCGCCAGCCCTTCTGCCCCGGCCAGTTCGACTTCGCGCTGTTCCCGCACCGGCTGTGGAACCGGCTGCAGCAACGCCAGCTGCGCCGCGCCGACCCGGTGCAGCTCGAGCAGGGCGAGCCCGGGGGCGCGCCCGAACTGCGCCTGGCGATCGCCGAACACGTGCGGGCCACGCGCGGCGTGCGCTGCGCGCCCGACCAGGTGATCATCACCGACGGCACCGGCGAGTCCATCGACCTCGTCGCGCGCCTGATGTGCGACCCGGGCGACGCCGTGCTGCTCGAGGACCCCGGCTACTGGGCCGCCACGCAGGTGCTGGCCGACCACGGCCTGCGCCTGCAGCCGGTGCCGGTCGACGCGCAGGGCATGGCGGTGCCCGTGCTGCGGGCGGGCCGGCGCGCGCCGCGGCTGGCCTACCTGACGCCGTCCAACCAGTTCCCCACCGGCGGCGTGATGCCGCTCGCACGCCGCCTCGAATGGCTGCAGTTCGCCGCCCGCCACGACACGCTGCTGCTGGAGGACGACTACGACAGCGAGTACCGCTACGAGGGCGCGCCGTTCCCGTCGCTGCAGGGCCAGGACGACGCCGGGCGCGTGATCTACCTGGGCACGTTCAGCAAGACGGTCTATCCGGGCATCCGCGTGGCCTTCCTCGTGGTGCCGCCCGGGCTGCAGCGGGTGTTCGCCGACGCGTCGGCCGACTTCTACCGCGACGGCGACCAGATCGTCCAGCAGGTGCTGGCCGAGTTCATGCGCGAAGGCCACTACGCGGCGCACGTGCGCACCTTGCGCCGCGAGTACGCGCTGCGCCGCGAGGCGATGCTGCGCGCGCTGGCCGACGCGCTGCCCGCCGAGTTCGCCGACCGCCGGCTGGCCGTCGTGTCGGGCGCGCGCGGCGTGCACCTGACGCTGGCCCTGCCCGCCGGGGTCGACGACCGGGCCCTGGCGCGCGCGGCCATCGCGCGCGGCGTGACGACGATCCCGCTGTCGGTCTACGCCACGCGCGTGCCCTGGCGCGGCCTGGTGCTGTCGTTCGCCGCGACGCCGGTGGCGCGGATCGCGCCGCTGGTGGCCGCGCTCGCCCCGGTGCTGCGCGACGCGCTGGTGCGAAACACCTGAACTATCGATCGGCCGCAGGCGATGGCCAGGCTATCGATTCCCCAAGGTCGAGCGGAACATATCCCCCCAAATGGGCACTCGACAGGAGCGATCACGGCCTAGAATTTTTGCAGGAGGTCCCGCATGCACCGGCAACAGAACCCGCCCGCGCACGGCATGCCATGACGATCGACGGCCGCTCGCTGCTGGCGGTCGTCGCCGCGCTGTGCGTGGTGTTCAGCATCGTCGTGCTGGCGCTCGAGCGCCGCATCCGCCAGCCGCTGCCGGGCCTGCGCCTGTGGGCCGTCGCCAACCTGTTCCTCGGCGGCGCGGCGGCCGCCCACATGCTGCAGGGGCATGTGTCGCTGTGGGTGCCGGCCATCGTCGGCAACTGGGCGATGCTGGTCGGCCGCAGCACCAGCATCGCCGCCCTGCGCCAGTTCGATCGCCGGCCGGTGCCGGTCGCGTGGCTGGCGGCGGCATGCGGTGTGCTGATGCTGGCGATCGCGGCCACGCTGTTCGTCTGGCCCGAGCCGCGGGTGCGGGCAATGGTGATGGTGGGCGGCATGGCGGCGCTCGCGATCTGGGGCACCTTTTCGCTGGCCACCAGTGCGCCTCCCAGCGTGAGCCGCGTCCTCACCATGGTGGGCCTGGGCGGCTGGGCACTGGCCAACCTGTGGCGGCTGTGGACGACCGCGCACCTGCCGGCGGGCGCGCCCGTGCTCGATCTCGGTAATCCGACCGTTGCCGCCTACCTGGGCGCGCTGGTGATCCTGGACGTTTTCTGCAACATCGGCTTCGTGCTGCTGATCACCGACCGCATGCACGAGTGGGTGCTGCAGCTCGCGCGCACCGACCACCTCACCGGCGCGCTGTCGCGCGGCGCGCTCTACCCGCAGGCGCAGCGCGACCTGCAGATCGCGTGCCGCCAGCGCACGCCCACGGCGGCCTTCATCGTCGACATCGATCGCTTCAAGACGATCAACGACAGCCACGGCCACGCCGGCGGAGATGCGGTGCTGCGCCACGTGGCCCGGCACGGGCAGGCGGTGCTGCGCTGCACCGACCTGTTCTGCCGCTATGGCGGCGACGAGTTCGTGGCCATCCTCCCCGAGACGGACCTGCTGACCGCCGCGGCCATCGCGGAACGGCTGCGGGTCGCCGTGGGCGAACCGGTGCCCGGCGCGCCGGCGCTGCCGTGCGGCCTGCACGCCGTGACGGTGAGCATCGGCGTGGCGGCGCTGGAACCGGGCTGCGGCGGCGTCGACGAGCTGATCGCCCAGGCCGACCAGGCGCTCTACACGGCCAAACACGCCGGGCGCAACCGCACCCGCGTCGCCGACGAGGCGCCGGCGCCCGAGAAGACCCTGCTGCGCGTGATCCAGGGCCGGACCTGAGGCGCCGTCCGGCGCCCGCCGTCCGGATTCAGATCTGCACGCGCGTGCCCAGCTCGATGACCGAGTTGTTGGGCAGGCGGAAGAACTCGACCACGCTGCCGGCATTGCGCGTCATCGCCGCGAACAGCCGTTCGCGCCAGTGCGCCATGCCGTCGCCCCGCGTGGGCACCACCACCTCGCGGCTCAGGAAGTAGCTGGTCATGGACTCCTCCACTTCGAGGCCGTGCTGGCGGCACAGCGTGAGCGCCTGCGGGATGTCGGGCGTGTTCTTGAAGCCGTAGTTGACGGTGACGCGCCAGAACCCGCGCGCCAGCGGTTCCACCTGCACCCGGTCGGCGAACGGGATCCACGGCACCTCGTGGAACTTCACGGTGAGGATGACGTTGGTCTCGTGCAGCACCTGGTTGTGCTTGAGGTTGTGCAGCAGCGCCTGCGGCACGGTGCCCACGTTGGCCACGGTGAAGACCGCGGTGCGCGGCGTGCGCACGATGTCGTCCTCGGCCAGCGCGGTGATGAAGGGGATCAGGTCCGGGTCGTCGCGGCGGATGCTCTCGAGCAGCAGTTCGCGGCCGCGCTTCCAGGTCGACATGACCGCGAACATCGCCAGCGCGAGCAGCAGCGGGAACCAGCCGCCGTGCAAGAACTTCAGCGAGCAGGCGGCCACCAGCAGGCCGTCGAGCGCCGCGAAGAAGCCGGTCGCGCCGAGCGCGATCCACAGCGGAAAGCCCCAGCCGTAGCGCACCACGAAGTAGGTGAGCACGGTGTCGATGAGCATGGTCACGGTCACCGCGATGCCGTAGGCCGCGGTGAGGGCCGACACGCTGCCGAAGCCCACCACCGCGCAGACGACCGCCACCATCAGCAGCCAGTTGACGCGCGGCAGGTAGATCTGGCCGGCCTCGCGCACCGACGTGTAGACGACCTCCATGCGCGGCAGGAAGCCGAGCTGGATCGCCTGCTTGGTCATCGAGAACGCACCCGAGATGACCGCCTGCGAGGCGATGACGGCGGCCACCGCGGCGAACGCCACCATCGGCAGCACCCAGGTGGACGGGAACAGGCGGAAGAACGGGTTGGCGATCGCACCCGGGTCGCGCATCAGCAGGGCGCCCTGGCCCATGTAGTTCAGCGCGAGCGCCGGCAGCACCAGGGCGCTCCAGGCCAGCCGGATCGGGGTCTTGCCGAAGTGGCCCATGTCGGCGTAGAGCGCCTCGGCGCCCGTCAGCGCCAGCACGATGGCGCCGAGCGCGGCCAGCACGTGCCAGCCGCGATCGAGCAGGAACTCCACCGCGTAGAGCGGGTTGAGCGCGACCAGGATCTGCGGCGCCTGTGCCACGTGCAGGAGTCCGACGATGGCCAGCAGGCTGAACCAGACGACCAGGATCGGGCCGAACGCCTTGCCGAACGCGCCGGTGCCGAAGCGCTGCGCCGAGAACAGCGCCACCAGGATCACCACCGACAGCGGCACGACGTAGGCCTTCAGCGTCGGCGTGACGACCTCCAGCCCCTCGACCGCCCCCATCACCGTGACGGCCGGGGTGATGACGCTGTCGCCGAAGAACAGCGTGGCGCCGAACATGCCCACCAGCAGGATCAGCGTGCGCCGCCGCGGCGTGCCGCCGGCGGCCTTGGCCGCCAGCGCGGTCAGCGCCATCGCGCCGCCTTCGCCGTTGTTGTCGGCGCGCAGGATCAGGATCACGTACTTGAGCGTGACCACCAGCATCAGGCCCCAGAAGATCGTGGAGACGGCGCCGATCAGGTGGGGAGCGTCGAGCGGCACGCCCACGCCAGACACCGGCAGGAAGATCTCGTGCAGGGTGTAGAGCGGACTCGTGCCGATGTCGCCATAGACGACGCCCAATGCGCCCAGCGTCATGGCCCCGAGGCCCGCGCCGTGTTGCTTGCTGCTCATGTAGACGTCTCTGTGGGGCGAACCGGCCTCGTTGATCGAGACGGCATTTTGACCCAATGCCCGGGAAGATCGCCATCCGGTCGCGCGCTCGTCGTTTCGGCGCCCGTGGTGTTGCCGATTGCCGCCCGCGCCGCCGCGCCGTTACAGTGCCAGCTTCCCCGCCCCGAACACGCCCATGCTGATCAACTGCGTCGCCTACGAGAACGGCAGCAAGCTCGCCGACATCCCGATCGCCAAGATCAGCGAGTACCTGCGGCGGCCGGGCTGCTTCGTCTGGGTGGCCATGAAGGACGCCACCGACGACGAGCTGACGACGATGCAGGAGGAGTTCGGCCTGCACGAGCTGGCGATCGAGGACGCTCGCCACGGCCACCAGCGGCCCAAGGTGGAGGAGTACGGCGACACCCTGTTCGCGGTGGTGCACACCGTGGAGCTCACGCCCACCGACGAGATCCTGGTCGGCGAGGTCAACATCTTCGTCGGGCCGAACTTCGTGCTGTCGGTGCGCAACCGCAGCCGCCAGAACCTGCTGCAGGTGCGCGAGCGCTCGGAACGCGAGCCCCAGTTGCTGCGCCACGGCCCCGCGTTCGTGTTCTACGCGCTGCTGGACGCCGTGGTCGACCGCTACTTCCCCATCATCGACACGCTCGAGACCGAGCTCGAGGCGGTGGAGGAGCAGATCTTCGAGCCCGGCAACTCGAGCGCCAACATCCAGCGCCTGTACCAGCTCAAGCGCGACATCGGCATCGTGCGCCACGCCGTGGCGCCGCTGATCGACTCCGTGCACAAGCTGTTCAGCGGCCGGGTGCCGGCCGTCTGCGAGAACAACCGCGAGTACTTCCGCGACGTGTTCGACCACCTGCTGCGCATGAACGGCTCGCTGGACAACCTGCGCGACACCATCGGCACCGCCATCCAGGTCAACCTGGCGATGGTGGCGATCGAGGAATCGGTGGTCAACAAGCGGCTGGCGGCCTGGGCCGGGATCTTCGCCGTGATCAGCGCGTTTGCCGGCATCTGGGGCATGAACTTCAAGTTCATGCCGGAGCTCGAGTGGCGGCTGGGCTACCCGCTGGCGCTGGCGACGATCACGGTCGTCTGCGTCGTGCTGTACCGCCAGTTCAGGAAATCAGGCTGGCTCTGACTCGCGGGCTTCGCGCGCGTCGAGCTCCACCTCGACGCGGTCGCGGCCGTGCTGCTTGGCGCGGTACATCGCCTCGTCGGCGCGCTGGATGCCCTCGCCGAGGTCCTCGCCGCGATGCCATTCGGCCACGCCGAAGCTGCAGGTCACGCGCAGCCCGTCGGGCCAGGCGGCCGCGGCGATGCGCTCGCGCAGGCGCTCTGCGATGCCGCGGGCGGCCGCGCCGGAAGTGTCGCGGAACACCAGCAGGAACTCCTCGCCGCCCCAGCGCGCGAACAGGTCGTCGCGCTGCACCGAGGCGCGCATCAGCTGCGCCAGGCCGCGGATCACCTGGTCCCCGGTGGCGTGGCCATGGGCGTCGTTGATGCGCTTGAAATGGTCGATGTCGATGAACACCAGCGCGATCGGGAACGTGCGGGCCGTGCCCAGGCGCACCAGGCGCATCAGCTCGTCGGCCAGGCCCTTGCGATTGAGCGCGCCGGTCAGCGCATCGGTGCGCGCGATCTCGGCGAGGTTGCGCGTCTCCACGCGCAGCGATTCGTTGAGCCGCTGCAGCGACGTCTGGCTGGCGGCCGACAGCCGCAGCTGGTCGCGCGTCAGCACGCTGCCGAGCACCAGCCAACCCAGCACGGACAGCATCCACACCGCGATGATGCCCAGGCGGAAGGTCGATGTCGGGATCAGCTTGCCGGTGAGCTCGATGCGCTGGATGCGGATCGTGTGCAGGCCCGGCTCCACCTTCGGGTCTGTGGAGAACGCGATCTGCGTGGCGTTGCGGAAGTCCGGCGCCTCCAGCTCCAGCGTCATCGGATGCTCGTCGATCCACCACTGCGACACGGTGAAGCGGCCCAGCGGCACCGCGTAGCCCTGCGGGTGGACCGACGGCTGGTAGATCAGCTGGTCGACCTTCTGGGAATCGAAGTCGCCCACCTTCGAATACGACGAATCGAAGTTGCGCACGTACACGCGAACGCGCTGCTGCGCCTCGGGACCGGTGGCGGTGACCCACAGCCGCATCGAGTCGTAGCGGCTCAGGTCGATGCCGCCGGGCGCCTTGGCGAACTCGATGCGCAGCTCGCAGAACGCCCATTGGTAGCCGGCGCGCAGGTCGCAGTCCATGCCCAGCGTGTCGACGCCGCGGCGCACCGTGGCGACGCTGCGGCCGCCCGGGTTCGCGCGATCGTCCAACGCGGTCACCGCGTAGGGCGACCGGGCGTCGATCACCAGCGTCGAGGTCATGCCGAACTCGTTCCAAAGCAGCGCGAGCCCGGTGAGGGCGAGCAGGACGATCAGCAGGCGTCGAATGGCCCGGGGGTGCATGGAGGGGAGGCGGTGGCGCGGAAGCAGCGGTTGTCAGACAGGCATCGGCGGTCCGGCCCCGGACTTGAGGTAGCGCAGCGGATGGTTACACGCGGGCCCGCGGCCCGGGACCGGCGGCGCGCCCGCGCGCCGGTCGACGCGCGGCGGGCGGTGTCGCTCAGCGGCGCAGCAGCGGCGCCTGCAGTTCGTGGACGGCGCCGGCGCCGATGGACGCGCCGAAGCGCTTGGCCAGGCGCTCGGCCACGTTCTCCTGCAGCGTGTAGTCGATCACGTCCTCGGCCTTGACGACGTCGCGGGCGACGAAGTCGAGGTTGCCCAGGTGATCGGCCAGCCCCTGCTTGACGGCGTCCTCGCCGTTCCAGAACAGGCCCGAGAAGGTCTCGGGCGTCTCGTGCAGGCGGGCACCGCGGCCGTCCTTGACGACGGCGATGAACTGCTGGTGGATCTGGTCGATCATCGCCTGCGCGAACGCGCGCTGGCGCGGCTGCAGCGGTGAGTACGGGTCGAGCATGCCCTTGTTGTCGCCGGCGGTGATCAGGCGCCGCTCGATGCCCAGCTTCTCCATGGTGCCGGTGAAGCCGAAGCCGTCCATCAGCACGCCGATGGAGCCGACGATGCTGGCCTTGTCGACGTAGATCTCGTCGGCGGCCACCGCCATGTAGTACGCCCCCGAGGCGCACACTTCCTCGCAGACGGCGTAGATCTTCTTCGGATGCAGCACCTTCAGGCGCCGGATCTCGTCGTTGACGATGCCGGCCTGCACCGGGCTGCCGCCGGGCGAATTGAAGCGCATCACGACGGCGACGGCGTTCTTCTCCTCGAAGGCGCTGCGCAGCGCCGAGACGATGTTCTCGGCGCTGGCCTCGCTCTCGGCCGAGATCTCGCCGCGGACCTCCACCAGCGCGGTGTGCGGGCCATTGGGCGTGTTGACCTTGCCGCGCTGCGACGACACCAGGCCCCACACGATGGCCAGCGCGAACAGGAACCAGGCCAGGCGGGCGAACAGCCGCCAGCGGCGTTCGTTGCGCCGGTCGCGCAGCAGCTCGCCGGTGACCTGCGCGAGCACATGTTCCAGGCGCGAGAGGTCGGCGTTGACATTCAGGGTCGCCGGAGCGACGGGCGCGGGCGCGGGCGCCGGGGCCGGGGCGGGCCCGTTGTCCGGCAACGGCGGCGTCTGCGTGGGCTCGAAATCTTGGGTCATTGGGGGGTGCGTTTCAGGAAGAAGACGGGGCAGCGGCCGGGCCGATGTCCGGGGAAGGATACCAATACACCTGGCCGGCGCGCTCGACGACGCCGATGGCCATCAGGCGCGCGCCCGCGCACGGGCCGGCGATGCACTGGCCGGTGGTGGGCTCGTAGACCGCCCCGTGCATGGCGCAGACGATGAAGTGGCGCTCGGTGTCGAGGAACTCGCCGGGCTGCCAGTCCATCTCGGTGGGCACGTGCGCGCAGCGGTTCAGGTAGGCGACCACGCGGCCACCGAAGCGCAGCGCGAACGCGCGCGCCGGCGCGCGCCACAGCCGCACGTCGAACACCACGGCCGTGCCGGCCTCCGCCAGCGCGGCGCTCGCACACAGCGGCAGCGCGCCGGGCGGCGCGAGGGCCGCCTCCTCAGGCATGGTGGTGCAGCCAGGCGGCGAGATCGGCCACGGACTTGGCGACGACCAGCGGGGCGTGCGCGGCGAACTCCGACGGCGGATGCGCCCCGTAGGCCACCGCCACGCTCGGCGCGCCGGCGTTGGCGGCCAGCTGCAGGTCGTGCGTGGTGTCGCCGATCATCAGCGTGCGATCGGGCGCCACACCGAACTCGCGCATCAGCTCCTCGAGCATCTGCGGATCGGGCTTGGCGCGGGTCTCGTCGGCGGTGCGGGTGCCGTCGAACACGCCCTTGAGCTCGACCGCATGCAGCGCCTCGTCCAGGCCCGCGCGGCTCTTGCCGGTGGCAACGGCCAGCCAGTGGTTGCGCTTCTTCAGCGCGTGCAGCATGTCCAGCACGCCCGGGAACAGCGTCAGCGCGTGCTGGCGCGCCAGGTAGTGGTAGCGGTAGCGCTCCACCATCCGCGGGATCTGCTCCTTCGCGATGTCGGGCACCGCGTGCGCCATCGCGCCGTGCAGGCTCAGGCCGATCACCCAGGAGGCGCGCTCGTCGTCGGGCACCGGCAGTCCGAGGTCGCGGCACGCCGCCTGGATGCTCTGGACGATCAGCGCCGTGGAGTCGAACAGCGTGCCGTCCCAGTCGAAGACGACGAGGTCGAAGCGGCGCGGGCGGTCGATGGAATCAGTCATGGGCGGGCGTGAGGCGGGCCAGCGCCGCGACGAGCGCGGCGCACTCGGGCGGCAGCGGCGCGTTCAGCTCGAGGCGTTCGCCGCTGGCGGGATGGTCGAACGCGAGCTGGCGGGCGTGCAGGAACATGCGCTCGAAGCGCACGCCCGGCACCGCCTCGCCGCGCGCGTAGCGGCGGTTGAGCACGAAGTCGCCGTACTTGTCGTCGCCGACGATCACGTGCCCGGAATGCTGCAGGTGGACGCGGATCTGGTGGGTGCGGCCGGTCTTGATCGTGACGTCCAGCAAGGTGGTGGCGGCGAATTCCTGCGCGATGCGCACCAGCGAGATCGATCGCTGGCCGTCGGCGTGGTCGTCGGCCACCGCGCGCACGCGGCGCTCGCCGCCGGCGTCCCCGGTCTTGTGCAGGGCGACGTCGATCACCTTGAGCTTCGCGGGCCAGCGGCCCACCACCAGCGCGGCGTAGGTCTTGCCGGTCTCGCGGGCGCGGAACTGCTCCTGCAGCGCCACCAGCGCGCTGCGCTTCTTGGCCAGCAGCAGGATGCCCGAGGTCTCGCGGTCGAGCCGGTGCACCAGCTCCAGGTAGCGCTGCTCGGGGCGGGCGCGGCGCAGCTGCTCGATCACCCCGAAGCTGACGCCGGAGCCACCGTGCACCGCGGTGCCGGAGGGTTTGTCGATGGCGATCAGGTACTCGTCCTCGAACAGGATCGGGAACTCGCGCGGCGGCGCGGCCTCGGCCGCCGTGGCCGGCGCGGCCATGCGCACCGGGGGCACCCGCACCAGGTCGCCGCCGGCCAGGCGGGTGTCGGCCGCGGCGCGGCCCTTGTTCACGCGCACCTCGCCGGAACGGATGATCCGGTAGACGTGCGTCTTGGGCACGCCCTTGAGCTCGCGCAGCAGGAAGTTGTCCAGGCGCTGGCCGTCGAACTCGACGTCGACGGCGACGATGCGCACCGCCGGCTCGACCGCGGCGGGCGGCGGCGCGGGCACCGGCCGGACGGCGGCCGCCGCCGGGCGCGAACGCGGCTGGACGGCGGCGGCCGCGGCGGGCCGGCCCTTGACCTGCGCCTTCGATTTATCGGCGCGCCGGGCCGGGGTTTGGGCCGGCTTGCGTTTCGCCTCTATAATTGGCCGGACCACGTTGGTGCCATAAGTTCTTGATTTTTCAGAGTTTACCTGGGTAATCCTCAAGCGAGACCCCCGGTCGGCCCTTTGAAACTCGACTACAAAGGTTTTCCGGCGCGGCGCCAAGTATCGAAAGAGACGCGGCAAAACAGGTGATGCAACGCGCTCGGCGCGTCGACAGGCCGGTGACCACGAAGTGGCCCGGCGGCCGATGCAAGGACGCGGAAGAGCAACGACTAATGAACCGACCTGCATTCGACGCAGGCTGGAGATAAAGGTTTCCCCAAGGTTGCCAGAAGCATTTCCCCCATGGGAAAGGCAGTTGGCGGCCGGTGTCAGATCCTTTGCATTCGCAAACGCATGGCGTTCGTTTCCCACCCCCACCCGACCCCGCTTCGCTGCGCGGGCGAGACCGCACGGCCCTGGCCGCTGCCCGGCGCATTCCCGCGCCGCGCCGCCGGCAACGCCCTGCCCTCGCTCCGTGCCCGAGGCCGTCGGGTGCGCGGACCTGCAGGAGCGGCCCCGGCCGTGACCGCAGGTGGCCTCAGGGAAACGTCCGGCGTCCTGCCCCGCGAAGCAAGAACCTGACGCCCAAGCGCCAACGCCGTTCACGCCGCCTCGTCCTCGAGGCACGACGAACAGTCCAGGGCGGTTCCTTCCATCGGTTCCGGTTGTCGTTTCTCGTGCATCGTTAGCGCGCCCCACCGGCCCGGCCCCATCGGCCTGGCAGGGGCGCAGTGAGGCGACCGCCTCGCGCCGGCCCCTGGCCGCGCGAAGCGAAGAAGGAGTGCACGTGAAACGCATGCTCATCAATGCGACCCAGCCGGAAGAACGCCGGCTGGCCATCGTCGACGGACAGAAACTGCTCGATTTCGAAAACGAGATCGAAGGCCGCGAACAGCGCAAGGGCAATATCTACAAGGCGGTCGTGACGCGCGTCGAGCCCTCGCTCGAAGCCTGTTTCGTCGATTACGGCGAGGACCGCCACGGTTTCCTGCCGTTCAAGGAAATCGCCCGCACCTATTTCCGCGAAGGCGTCGACGTCAAGTCCGCTCGCATCCAGGACGCGATCCGCGACGGCCAGGAACTGCTGGTCCAGGTCGAGAAGGAAGAGCGCGGCAACAAGGGCGCGGCGCTGACCACGTTCGTGTCGCTGGCCGGCCGCTACCTGGTGCTGATGCCCAACAACCCGCGCGGCGGCGGCGTGAGCCGTCGCATCGAGGGCGAGGACCGCGAGGAACTCAAGGAAAACCTCGACCAGCTCGAGTACCCGAAGGGCATGAGCCTGATCGCGCGCACCGCCGGCATCGGCCGCAGCGCGCCCGAGCTCCAGTGGGACCTGAACTACATGCTCAAGCTGTGGGACGCCATCGACGGCGCCTCCAGGTCGGGCAAGGGCGCGTTCCTCATCTACCAGGAATCGTCGCTGGTCATCCGCGCCATTCGCGATTACTTCACCGCCGACATCGGCGAGATCCTGATCGACACGGACGACATCTTCGAGCAGGCGCAGCAGTTCATGAACCACGTGATGCCGGAAACGGCCAATCGCGTGAAGCGCTACCGCGACGACGCGGCGCTGTTCAGCCGCTTCCAGATCGAGCACCAGATCGAGACGGCGTTCTCGCGCACCGTCAACCTGCCGGCCGGCGGCGCCATCGTCATCGACCACACGGAAGCGCTGGTCTCCATCGACGTGAACTCCGCCCGCGCCACGCGCGGCGGCGACATCGAGGAAACCGCCACCCGCACCAACCTGGAAGCCGCCGACGAGATCGCGCGCCAGATGCGGCTGCGCGACCTCGGCGGCCTGATCGTCGTCGACTTCATCGACATGGAGGAGTCGAAGAACCGCCGCGAAGTGGAACAGCGCCTGCGCGACGCGCTGCGCTTCGACCGCGCCCGCGTGCAGTTCAGCTCCATCAGCAAGTTCGGCCTGCTCGAGCTGAGCCGCCAGCGCCTGCGCCCGGCGCTCTCCGAGGGCAGCCACATCACCTGCCCGCGCTGCAACGGCACCGGCCACATCCGCGACACCGAATCGTCCGCACTCCAGATCCTGCGCATCATCCAGGAAGAGTCGATGAAGGAGAACACGGCCGCCGTGCACGTGCAGGTGCCGGTGGAAGTGGTGTCGTTCCTGCTCAACGAGAAGCGGAGCGAGATCACCAAGATCGAGCTGAAGCAGCGCACCACCGTGCTGCTGGTGCCCAACAAGCACCTCGAGACGCCGAACTACAAGCTCGAGCGCCTGCGCCACGACGACGTGCGACTGGAGAACCTGCAGGCCAGCTACACGATGATCGAGGAGCCGCAGGACGAGGTCGCGATCACGCGCCGCGACAAGGCCAAGGCCAAGCAGGAACCGGTCATCAAGGGCGTGCTGCCCGACCAGCCGGCGCCGCCGGCACCGGTGCCCGCGCCGGCGCCCGCCCCGGTGGCGCAGGCCGCCCCGGCGGCACGCGCGCCGCGCCCGGCCGCCCCGGCCCCGGCGCCGGCCGCCGGTGGCTTCTTCGGCTGGATCAAGAACCTGTTCGGCGCCGCGCCGGCGCCCGCACCGGCACCCGTGGCCGCGCCGACGACGGCCGCTCCGGCCGCGCGTCCCGGCGAAAGCCGCGACGGCAACCGCGACGGCCGCGGTCGCGACGACAAGCGTCGCGGGGGGCGCAACGGCGAACGCGGCGGTGAACGCGGCGATCGCGGCGCCCGTGGCGCCGAAGGTCGCGGCGGCGAGCGCAAGGCCGGCGAAGGCCGTCCGCCGCGCGACGACACGCGCCGCGGCGATCGCGGCGGCGAGCGCGGTGGCGAACGCACCCGCGAGACCGTGCTCGAGAATGGCGAGGCGCGTCCGGAAGGCCGCGGCGGTCGCCGTGGCGAGCCGCGCGCCGAAGGCGCTCGCCGCGAACGCGGCCCGCGCGAGGAGCGTCCGGCGCAGGTCGACGGCGCCGAGGGCATGACGGCCGAGGCCGCACCGCAGCGCGATCGCAGCGAGCGCGCCGAACGGGGCGAGCGCGGTGAACGCGGCGGCCGGCGTCCGGCGCCGGTGGCCGAGGCGGGCGAGGCCCCGACCGGCTTCGGCGAGCTGGGCGAACAAGGCGAACTGAGCGATACCCCCCCGGGTGCCGACGTGGTGGCTGGCGCCGTGTCCGGCGACGGCACCCCCGCGGCCGATGGCGAGCGCGACGGTCGTCGGCGCCGCCGTCGTCGTGGCGGCCGTGGCCGTGACGAGGCGTCCGCCGAAGGCGGCGTCGAGGGCGAAGCCGCGGAAGGCACGGATCGCGCCGAGGGCGAAGCCGCCATCGACGCGACCCCGGTGGCCGAAGGCGAGGCCCCGGCCGACGGCGAAGGCGGCAACCGCCGCCGTGGCCGCGGACGCGACCGCAACCGCGGCCCGCGCCGCGAGGACGGCCAGGGCGACACCAGTGGCGAGACCGCCACAGAAGGCCTGCCGGGCAACGCCGCGCTGGCCGGTCCGGCGGACGCCGCCGAGCCCGCCATCGTCGCCGCGCCGGACACCGAAGAGCGCGCACCACGCCGCGAGCGCGGCGATCGGGGCGAGCAATCGGAAGTGATCGCCCCGGTCGAGGCGAGCGACGCCGAGGAAGCAGCCCCGGCGCGCGTCGCGGTGCCGTTCGAATCGCGCGCCTTCACGGCGCCGGTCGCGGCTCCCGCACCCGCTCCGGTGGTCGCGGCGCCCGCGCCCGCCCCGGTGGCCGCTGCACCCGTGCCCGCTCCGGCGGCTCCGGTCGCGCCGGCCGTCCCGGTCGTGCCGAACTTCGAGCTGCCCCTGGCCGACCTGAACTCGCTCGCGGGTTCTGCCGGCCTGGAATGGGTGCATTCGAAGGCCGACAGCGTGCGTGCGGCCCAGGAAGCCATCGCCAACGCGCCCAAGGCCGTCCATGTGCCGCGCGAACGTCCGCCGGCGGTCGTGATCGACGAAGGCCCGCTGGTGCTGGTCGAGACCCGCAAGGATCTCAGCCAGATCAAGCTGCCGTTCGACACCGCCGCGCAGGCGCCGGCGTCGCCCGAGTGAGCATGAGCCACCGCCCCGCCCTGCCCGCGGGGGCGCGTCGGTCGCCGGTCGCGCGGCGTTGCGCGGGCGTGGCCGGGCTCGCGATGATGCTGCTGGCCGCGCTGGCGGGTTGCAAGGCGAACGGCACGGCCGATGCCGCCACGCTCACCCCGGCCCAGGCGGCGCTGGTCGCCTCGGCTCCGGCCGTGGCGGCGGCGCACGTGCCGTCGCCGCCGGTGCTGCAGCCGGCGGGCACGGCGGCCGAACTGGCGACGGTGGATGCCCAGCTGGACAAGACGCTGGCTGGCGCCGCGGTCTGCCAGGCCGACACCGAGTGCCACTCGGTGGCGGTCGGCGCCAGGGCCTGCGGCGGGCCGACCGGCTACCGCGCGTACTCCGAGCGCGGCGCGACGGTGGCCAGCGTCGAGGCGCTGGCACAGCACGAGCGCGACCTGGCCGCGCAGGCGGCCCGCGAGTCGCACCAGGTATCGCCGTGCTTCATGCTCGCCGACCCGGGCGCGCGCTGCCAGGCCAACCGGTGCGTCACCGGCCGGCCGGCGAACTGAGCGTCCGGCGCCCTCCTCCGAGGCCGCGACCCGCGAGGGCTCGCGGCCTTTTTCATGGCCCCGGCCCGGCCTGCACGATGTCGTGGGCGTGTACGCCGGTGCCCGCGCCGGCGACTCAGTCGGGCGCGCGGTGTTCGAGCGTGAGCGCCACCCGGAAGCCGATGTCGGAATCGCGCTTGTCCGCAACGTAGGCCTCGCGGAAGGCCGAGCGCATCCAGTGCGGATCGCCGTACCAGGATCCGCCGCGCAGGACGCGGCGCCCGCCGGGCTCGCCGCGGATCGCCGCGCTGCCGTCCGTCGGTGCTTCGGCGTAGCTGTCGGCGTAGCGATCCTCGACCCATTGCCAGACGTTGCCCGCCATGTCGTGAAGGCCGAACGGATTGGGTGCGAAGCTGCCGACGGGCGTCGTCCTGCCGCGCGACACGCCCGTCCTCGCGAAGCAGGCGTCGATGCCGAAGAAGCCGTCGTAGTTGGCCTGGTCGGTATTGATGCACGATCCGGTGTAGAACGCGGTCGACGTGCCGGCGCGCGCCGCGTATTCCCATTCCGCCTCGCTGGGCAGGCGGTAGCGTCGTCCGGTCTTCCTGCCGAGCCACAGCACATAGGCGCGGGCATCGTCCCAGCCGACGTTGACGACCGGCAGGCGGCCGTGACCCCAGCCGCCGTCGTCGGGCCGAACGCCGCCGCAGCCGCCATCGCGCACGCAGGCGTCCCATTCGGCGAAGGTCACCGGGTAGCGGCCGATGGCGAACGGCGGCACGTCGACCAGGTGGCGCGGCGACTCGTCCGGCTTGCGGGCGAACTCGCCCTCGGGACTGCCCATCGCGAAGCGGCCACCGGGCAGGACGACCATCTCGGGGCATTCGTCGCAATCGCGCAGGGACCGGACACCGGCGACCCACGGCGGAGACACACAGCCCGCGACCATCGCCGCGAACACCAGCGCGCAGGCGATCGCGCGGGGGGTGCGGTGCCGGAGCCGGGCCATGCCGATGCGCCTGGGCGGACGTGGGCGACGGCGGCCCGGACTCAGAGACGCTCGAGCGCGCGCAGGTAGGCCGGATCGCGCATCAGGTCGTCCCAGGCCAGCGGCTCGGTCTGCGGCAGCAGGTCCAGGCGGCGGCGCTCGGCCGCGCCGTCCGGCTCCCAGCTGCCGTCCGAGCGCGCCTCGACGAGGCCGTCCAGCAGGTCGTCCAGCGGCCGGCCCTGGCCCACGCTCTGGTTGCACAGCAGCACCAGGTCGCAGCCGGCATTGATCGCCAGCACCGCCGCCTCGGCGTAGCCGAGCGTGCGGCCGGCGAGCGTGCGCGCGCCGGCCATGCTCAGGTCGTCGCTGAAGATGGCGCCGGTGAAGCCCAGGCGCTCGCGCAGGATGTCCTGCAGCCAGCGGGTCGAGAAGCCGGCCGGGTTGGCGTCGACGTCGGGGTAGACGACGTGGGCGGGCATCACGCTGGCCAGCGAGGTCGACAGCCATTCGTACGGGCGCGCGTCGTCGCGCAGGATCTCGGCCAGCGTGCGCGGATCGACGGGCACGTCCACATGGCTGTCGGCGGCGACGTGGCCGTGGCCGGGGAAGTGCTTGCCGCAGTTGGCCATGCCGGCCTGGCGCATGCCCAGCATCAGGCTCTTGGCCAGCAGCGTGACGATGCGCGCGTCGCGGTGGAACGAGCGGTCGCCGATGACCGCGCTGCGGCCGAAGTGCAGGTCCAGCACCGGCGCAAAGCTGAGGTCGACACCGCAGGAGCGCAGCTCGGCGGCCATCACGAAGCCGGCCGCGGTGGCGGCGTCGGTGGCCGCCATCGCGCCGTCGCCCGCGGCGCCGGTGCCGTCGTCCATCCAGCGCTTGCCGTACGCGTCCATCGCCGGCAGGTGCGTGAAACCGTCGGTGCGGAAACGCTGCACGCGACCGCCTTCATGGTCGACGCACACCAGCAGGTCGGGCCGGATCGCCTTCATCTCGGCCACGAGGTCGGTGACCTGGCGGCGGTCGATCCAGTTGCGGCCGAACAGGATCGCCCCGCCGGTCAGCGGATGCGCGAGCCGGCGGCGGTCGTCCGCGCTCAGCTTCGTGCCGGCGACATCGAGGATGACCGGCGCGTGGTCGGCGTAGCGCGGGTCGGCGGCGAAGTCGAGCGGCTCGCCGAATTGCGCGACGATGCGCGCCTCGCCGGTCGGCCGGCCCGTCTTCGGGGGGTTCGGCGTCTTGCCGGTCTTGCGGTTCTTGCTGGCCATGGCGTCAGGTCGGGGTTGCGGCGCCGGCGTCTGCCGCCGGCTGGGTCTCGACCACCACGAAGGTGGCCACGTAATCGGTCTCGTCGGTGACGGTCACGTGCGCGATCAGGCGGCGCTCGGCGAACCAGGCCGCGAGCTCGCCGTGCAGGCGGATGAACGGCTTGCCGGAGCGTTCGTTGAGGATCTCGCAGTGGCGCCACGTCATCGGCAGGTGCAGGCCCATGCCCACGGCCTTGGAGAACGCCTCCTTGGCCGAGAAGCGCGTGGCCAGGAAGCGCAGGCCACGGCTGGCCACGCGGGCGCTGCGTGCGTGGAAGATCGCCAGCTCGTCCGGGCCCAGCACCTTCTCCGCGAAGCGGCCGCCCTTGCGCTCCAGCGTGGCCGCGATGCGGCGCACGTCGCACAGGTCGGTGCCGATGCCGTAGATCACGCCAGCGACTCCGCCGTGTCGGCGTCGGCGATCGCGCGCAGGTAGCGCCGCACGGTGTCGTGCAGGCCGAATTCCAGCGCGTCGGCGATCAGCGCGTGGCCGATGGACACCTCGTCGACGCCGGGCACCGCGCGGAGGAAGTCGGTCAGGTTCGCCAGGCTCAGGTCGTGGCCGGCGTTGATGCCCAGGCCCAGTGCCAGCGCGGCCTGCGCGGTCCGCGTGAAGCCCGCCAGCACCTCGGCCTGGCGCGGCGTGCCGTGGGCGCTCGCGTAGGTCTCGGTGTAGAGCTCGATGCGATCGGCGCCGAGCGCGCGCACCTGGGCCATCGCCGCGGGCACCGGATCCATGAACAGGCTCACCCGCACCCCCAGCGCGTGGCAATCCTCGATCAGCGGGCGCAGGCGGTCGGACTCCTTGTCCAGGTCCCAGCCGTGGTCGGAGGTGAACTGGTCCTCGCTGTCGGGCACGAACGTGGCCTGGTGCGGCCGCTCCGCGCGGATGAAGCCCATCAGGTTCTGGTACGGATTGCCCTCGATGTTGTATTCGGCCTCGGGCCACTGCGCGAGCAGCGCGTGCAGCTCGGTCACGTCGGCCGCCCGGATGTGGCGCTCGTCGGGCCGCGGATGCACCGTGATGCCCTGCGCGCCCGCCTGCAGGCACAGCGTGGCCGCGCGCGCGACGCTGGGGATGCCCAGGTGGCGCGTGTTGCGCAGGTGGGCCACCTTGTTGACGTTGACCGACAGCGCGCAGCGGTGCGCGCGGACGATCTGTTCGGGAGCGACGAGCGGGTTCATGGAAGCGGTCTTTCGGATTTCGGTGTGCCGATCACCTGCCGGGCGTCGCGCATGACGTCGCGGGTGCGCAGCGAGGGCGAACCGAGATGATAGTGAACGAGCGCCCGCAGCACCGGCTTCAGGCGCTCCAGCCGCATCGCGCAGGCCACGTGCAGGGCGCCCAGGTTGTCGGCGCGCAGCGCGGCGTCGATCTCCAGCAGGTCGGCGCCGGGCAGGCGCGCGGCCGCCGCGGCGGGCGTGGCCGCCACCACGCCGCGGTCGCCGAGCAACTGGTAGGACGCGTCGGCGGCCAGCGGCTGCTGGGTGGCCGTGACGCGGTCGAGCTCGGGCAGCAGGCCGATCGCCTTGAGCAGCACCAGCTCGAACGCGCGCAGGCCGATCTGCTCGGCGAACTCGTCGGACGTCGCCAGGCTGCGCAGCGTGGCGGCGTAGGCGTCGAACAGCGCCGGGTGCGCGTCGCCGCGCGCGAGCAGCTTCATCAGCAGCTCGTTGAGGTAGAAGCCGGCGAACAGGCGCGCCGGCGGCAGCACCGGCGTGGCGTCGAGCCCGGCCCATTCGGCGCCGCGCAGCGTGACGACGTCGGCCTGCGCGTCCTCGGCCTGGCGGCCGATCGTGGCGGCGATGCGCTGGAACGGCAGCAGCACGCTGCGCAGCTGCGAGTACGGGCGCTTCGCGCCCTTGGCGGCCACGGTGACGCGGCCCTTGCTGCGCGTGAACAGGTCCAGGATCAGGCTCGTCTCGCTCCAGTCGTAGCGATGGAGCACGTAGGCGTCGAGCGGGGTGGTGACGCGCCGGGCGGTGGCCATCGATGGCGGCCTGGCCTACTCGTAGCCGTAGGAGCGCAGATGCTCTTCCGAGTCGGCCCAGCCGGAACGCACCTTGACCCACACCTCGAGGAACACCTTGGCCTCGAGCAGGCGCTCCAGCTCCTGGCGCGATTCGGACGCGATGCGCTTGAGCTGCAGCCCCTTGGCGCCGATGACCATGCCCTTGTGGGCGTCGCGCTCGACGATGATGGTGGCGGCGATGCGGCGCATCGTGCCTTCCTCGACGAACTGGTCGATCACCACCGTCACGTTGTAGGGCAGTTCGTCGCCGGTCAGGCGGAACAGCTTTTCGCGGATGACCTCGCTGACCAGGAACCGCTCGCTGCGGTCGGTCAGCATCTCGGCGTCGTAGAACCACGGCTGCTCGGGCAGGTAGGGCCGCAGCACGCCCAGCAGGCGCTCGATGTCGCTGGTGGAGTATGCCGACATCGGGAAGAACTCGGCGAACGGGAACTTGTCCTGCATGGACTTCAGCCAGGGCAGCAGGTCGCTGCGGCGCTGGATGGCGTCGAGCTTGTTGGGGATCAGGATCACCGGCTTGCCCTTGGGCATCAGCTGCAGCGCCTTGGCGTCGTCGGCGCCGAACTTGCCGGCCTCGACCATGAACAGCACGATGTCGACGTCCGTCAGCACCGACACCACCGTCTTGTTCAGCGACTTGTTGAGCGCCGCCGAGTGCTTGGTCTGGTAGCCGGGCGTGTCGACGAACACGAACTGCGACGGCCCGTCGCTGCGCACGCCGGTGATGCGGTGGCGCGTGGTCTGCGCCTTGTTGGACGTGATGCTGATCTTCTGGCCGACCAGCGCGTTCAGCAGCGTGGACTTGCCCACGTTGGGCCGGCCGACGATGGCCACGAGGCCGCAGCGCTTCTTCTCGCCGTGCTCGTCCACCGAGGCGGCGTGCAACGCGGCCAGGGCCGCCTCGCCGAGCTCGGGCGACATCTCGTCGTCGCCGTCCTCGGCGAAGCCGTCGGGCGTCTCGTCGCCGTCGAGGTCGCCTTCGGGGGCGGGCGCGTCCTGGGGACGCTGGTCGTCCGGCAGGTCGTCGGATGCGTCGCGGGGAGGCTTGATTTCAGGCACCGGTGTTTCCTTTGCGGGCCGGCACGTCGAGCGCCCCGGCCTTGATTCGATCGAGCAGTTGCTGCGCGGACGCTTGTTCGGCAGCGCGGCGCGAGCGGCCGACGCCGGTGGCGCGCCATTGCAGCTGGGGGACGTCGCACTCGACCTCGAAGGTCTGGGCATGCGCCTGCCCGTGCGTGGCCGAGATGCGGTAGGCCGGCACCGGCACGTGCCGGGCCTGCAGCCACTCCTGCAGCTCGGTCTTGGCGTCCTTGCGCCAGTTGTCGGTGGTGGTCGACATGATGGTCTCGCCGAACAGCCGCCTGACCAGCGCCTGCGCGGCCTCGAAGCCGCCGTCGATGCTCACCGCGCCGATCAGCGCCTCGACCGCGTCGGCGAGGATGGACGGCCGCGCCGCGCCGCCGCCGCGCGCCTCGCCCTCGGACAGCCGCAGGGCCTCCGGCAGGCCCAGCACGAGGGCCACCTTGTGCAGGCTGTCCTCGCGCACGAGATGGGCGCGCACGCGCGTGAGGTCGCCCTCGTCGGAGCCCGAGAAGCGGTCGAACAGCAGCCGCGAGACGGCCAGGTTCAGCACCGCGTCGCCCAGGAACTCGAGGCGCTCGTTGTGGTCGGCGCCGAAGCTGCGGTGCGTCAGGGCGCGCTCGAACAACGCGCGTTCGGCGAACTGGTAGCCGAGCCTCTGCTCGACCAGCGCCGCCCCGCGGGCGGGCGCAGACGGCGCACCGGTGGGCATCTCAGCGCCGCCCGGCCGCCCGCAGGCGCCGAGTCGCCGCCGCGAGGGGCAGCCAGCGAAGCGAACGGGCGGACCGGGTCATCTCAAGGGCCCTTGGCCCCGCCGGACGTGGCCGTGCCGGAGTACTTCACCAGCAGGTAGACGGGTTCGATGATGGGGATCTCGACGTTGTAGGCGAACGAGGTGCGGATGGTGCCCGTGTCCCCAAGAACCTGGACGTTGAGGTCCTTGTAGCTGATCGTGTGGATCGAGTACTCGATCTCGGTCGACTTCGCGAACGCCGAGCGCACGTCGGCCGGCGTGGCCGGGCCGTTCTTCATGATCTGGGTGACCACCTTGCGGATGGTCAGGTACTCGTTGACCGACGGGAACACGCGCGCCGCCATCAGCATCACGAAGCCGACGATGACCGCCAGCACCAGCAGGCTGATGAGCGAAGCGCCACGCTGGCGGGAGGGTCGACGGGACTGGATCATGAGGTGTGCCCTTGGTTCAACGCGCCGGCGGCCGCCGGCGCCGGATCAATGGAACGAACCGATGCGACTCAGGTCGTTGAAGTTCATCCAGACGAAGAAGGCGCGGCCGACGATGTTCTCGTCCGGCACGAACCCCCAGTAGCGGGAATCCTGCGAGTCGTCGCGATGGTCGCCCATCATGAAGTAGCTGTTGGGCGGCACCTTGCAGACCACGCCCTCGGCACTGTACTGGCAGTTGTCCTTGAACGGGAAACCGTTGAACGGCATCACGCCGGCCGGCGAGTCGGCCTTGGTCAGGATCTGGTGCTTGACGCCCAGCAGGTCTTCCTCGAACGCCTGCTCGTACTGGCGGCGCTCGTCGACATAGTAGTCGGGCTCGGGCCGCGCGGCCACCGGCTGGCCGTTGATGCGCAACTGCTTGTTCAGGTACGACACCGTGTCGCCCGGCAGCCCCACCACGCGCTTGATGTAGTCCACGCGCGGATCCATCGGGTAGTGGAACACCATCACGTCGCCGCGCTGGGGGTCGTGGTTGGCGATGATCTTCTTGTTGATCACCGGCAGCCGGATGCCGTAGTGGAACTTGTTGACCAGGATCAGGTCGCCCACCTGCAGCGTCGGGATCATCGAGCCGGAGGGGATCTTGAACGGCTCGAACAGGAAGCTGCGCAGCACGAAGACGACGGCGATGACCGGGAACAGGCCCGCGGTCCAGTCGAGCCACCACGGCTGCTGCAGCAGGCGGCCCTTGACGTCCTCGACGTCGCCGTCGACCTGGATGCCCTGGCGATTCAGGTCGGCGCGGCGGGCGGCCTCCTGGCTCGCGTAGAGCTCGGCGGCCTTGCGGCGCCGCGGCGCGAAGTACAGGCGCTCGGCCAGCCAGTACGCGAAGGTGACCAGCGTCAGGAGCAGCAGCAGCAACGCGAAGTTGCCGATCCACTTGTCCATCAGCCAGCCGCCGAGATAGATCACCAAGGCGGCATACAGCGCGCCGGTCAATGCACTCATCGATTCAGTCGTCCACTTGGAGGATGGCGAGGAAAGCTTCCTGAGGCACTTCGACGGAGCCGATCTGCTTCATTCGCTTCTTGCCTGCCTTTTGTTTTTCGAGCAGCTTCTTCTTGCGGGACACGTCCCCGCCGTAGCATTTTGCCAGCACGTTCTTGCGCAGCGCCTTGATGTTCTCGCGGGCGATGATGTTGGCGCCGATCGCGGCCTGGATCGCGACGTCGTACTGCTGGCGCGGGATCTGCTCGCGCATCTTGGCGGCCACGGCCCGGCCGCGGTACTGGCTCTGCACGCGGTGGACGATGATGGACAGCGCGTCGATGCGGTCGCCGTTGATCAGCAGGTCCACCTTGACGACGTCCGCCGCCCGGTATTCCTTGAACTCGTAGTCCATCGAGGCGTAGCCGCGCGAGATGCTCTTGAGCTTGTCGAAGAAGTCCAGGACGATCTCGGCCAGCGGGATCTCGTAGGTGAGCATCACCTGGCGGCCGTGGTAGGCCATGTTGAGCTGCACGCCGCGCTTCTGCACCGCCAGCGTGATGACCGGGCCCACGTAGTCCTGCGGCATGTACAGGTGCACGGTGACGATGGGCTCGCGGATCTCCTTGATGCGGCCGATGTCGGGCATCTTGGACGGGTTCTCCACCATCAGCACGGTGCCGTCGTTGAGTTCGACCTGGTAGACGACGCTGGGCGCGGTGGTGATCAGGTCCTGGTCGAACTCGCGCTCCAGGCGCTCCTGCACGATCTCCATGTGCAGCAGGCCCAGGAAGCCGCAGCGAAAGCCGAAGCCCAGCGCCTGGCTGACTTCCGGCTCGTAGTGCAGCGAACTGTCGTTGAGCTTGAGCTTCTCCAGCGCGTCGCGCAGCTGGTCGTACTCGCTGGCCTCGGTCGGATACAGCCCGGCGAACACCTGCGGCTGGATCTCCTTGAAGCCGGGCAGCGGCTCGGTGGCCGGGCCGGTGTTGTTGGGCAGCTTCTTCTCGAGCGTGATCGTGTCGCCGACCTTGGCCGCCTGCAGCTCCTTGATGCCGCCGATGATGAAGCCCACCTCGCCGGCCTTGAGTTGCTCGCGCGGCAGCGACTTCGGCGTGAACACGCCCATCTGCTCGATGGGATAGACGGCGTTGCTGGCCATCATGCGCATGCGGTCGTTCCTGCGCAGCACGCCGTCGACCACGCGCACCAGCATCACGACGCCGACGTAGTTGTCGAACCAGCTGTCGATGATCATCGCGCGCGGCGGCGCGTCGGGCAGGCCGCGGGGGGGCGGCATGCGGGTGATCACGGCCTCGAGGATCTCGTCGATGCCCATGCCGGTCTTGGCCGAGCAGGGAATCGCGTCGGTGGCGTCGATGCCGATGACGTCCTCGATCTCCTTCTTGGCGTTTTCGGGATCGGCGTTGGGCAGGTCCATCTTGTTGAGGACCGGCACCACCTCGACGCCCAGTTCGAGCGCGGTGTAACAGTTGGCGACCGTCTGTGCCTCGACGCCCTGGCTCGCGTCGACCACCAGCAACGCGCCCTCGCACGCCGACAGCGAGCGGCTGACCTCGTAAGAGAAGTCGACGTGCCCCGGCGTGTCGATCAGGTTCAGGTTGTAGGTCTGGCCGTCGCGGGCGGTGTATTCGAGCGCCGCCGTCTGCGCCTTGATCGTGATGCCGCGTTCGCGTTCGATGTCCATCGAGTCGAGGACCTGGGCATCCATTTCGCGGTCCGACAGGCCGCCGCAACGCTGGATGATCCGGTCGGCCAGCGTGCTCTTGCCGTGGTCGATGTGGGCAATGATCGAGAAGTTTCTGATGTGATCCATGAGGGTCGTTCGAACGGTCAGGCGCAAGGTGCGTGACGCGCTTGCCGTGTCGGCGCGGACTCGCAGCGGGGAAAGGTGCGAGGGGCGCGAAATGGGAGGCCGCGCCCGGCGTCGAGACTAAAAAAAAGGCACGTCCAAAGAGAGACGCGCCTTCCAACAAAATCGTATGGCAACTGCTTGTTGGGCTTTCATTGTAGCCAAAAGCACCCCGGTGGAAACCGCGTCTTTGCTGGGTTTTTGTGGCGTTGCACGACTCCAACATGAAAATTCGTCCACAACTTATGCACAGGATGTCGTGCATGAATTGTGGACAAGTTGGATGCCTGGAGAACTCACCAGGAACACCGCGCCAACCCAGCGATTTCAGCCTCAATTGTACCGTTCCGCCGACCTCGGACGGGGACAAATGTTGGGCAAGTGGGCGCCCGCACACTTGTGCTGGGCATTGTCACGGAACGGCCTGGCGACAGACTTGTTCGGCAGGCGCACAAGGCTCCTGCCTGATGAAAAGACCCGTCGGCGCACTCGACTGTCGGATCATCGAACGGCGTCGTCCAGGGAACTTGTAACAGACCACTGGAGTCGAAACGGCACGCGACCGATAACGACGCAGGCTGGTGCGGCTGGCAGGAATCGAACCTGCGACCCTCTCCTTAGGAGGGAGATGCTCTATCCACTGAGCTACAGCCGCGCAGCCGGCCAGTGTATCAAGCGCACCCGGGCCGGGGTGCGGCGGGCGTTGCCGGGCTGGCCGTCGTTGGCTGCGGATTGGAACAAGTTTCAGGCATGTGAGGGCACGCTCTACAGGAGCGGCGGTTCTATACTCCACGTCGTACGACGTCGCCATGGGGACGACGCCGGTACTGCGTTCTCTCGGAATCGGGGCGAAGACAGACATGGGTTCGAAATTCAAGGTTGCGGGGCTGCTGGCCCTCGGCGCGGTCGCCGGTGCATTGACCACGATGCAGCTGCAGGCCACCGCGCGCAACTCGCTCGCGTCGCTGCCCCTGGAAGACATCCAGCGCCTGACCGACGTCTTCGAGCGCATCAAGGCCGACTATGTCGAGCCGGTGGACGAGAAGAAGCTGATCTCCGACGCCATCACCGGCATGGTGGCCGGGCTGGATCCGCATTCGCAGTACTTCGACAAGAAGTCGTACAAGGAATTCCGCGAGGGCACCTCGGGCCGCTTCGTCGGCGTGGGCATCGAGATCGGCATGGAGGACGGCCTGGTCAAGATCGTCTCGCCGATCGAGGGCTCGCCCGCCTTCCGCGCCGGCCTGAAGCCCAACGACCTGATCACCCGCATCGACGAGACCCAGGTCAAGGGCCTGACGATGGACCAGGCGGTCAAGAAGATGCGCGGCGACCCGGGCTCCAAGGTGGTGCTCACCATCTACCGCAAGGACGACAGCCGCAGCTTCCCGGTGACGATCACGCGCGAGGAGATCCACGTGCAGAGCGTCAAGGCCAAGGACATCGACGGCTACGCCTGGGTGCGCGTCAACCAGTTCCAGGACCGCACGGTGGAGGATTTCGCGACCAAGGTCGAGGATCTCTACAAGAAGGATCCGAAGATCAAGGGCTTCGTGCTCGACCTGCGCAACGACCCGGGCGGCCTGCTCGAGGGCGCCGTCGGCATCGCCTCCGCGTTCCTGCCGCCCGATTCGGTGGTCGTCAAGACCAACGGCCAGATCAACGAATCGAAGCAGACCTTCAAGGCCTCGCCCGACGACTACCTGCGCCGCGGCGGCAGCGATCCGCTCAAGCACCTGCCCGCCATCATGAAGACGGTGCCGCTGGTGGTGCTGATCAACGAGGGCTCGGCCTCGGCCAGCGAGATCGTCGCCGGCGCGCTGCAGGACTACCACCGCGGCACGCTGATGGGCGCGCAGTCGTTCGGCAAGGGCTCCGTGCAGACGGTGATGCCGCTGCCGGGCGACACCGCCGTCAAGATCACCACCGCGCGCTACTACACGCCAAGCGGGCGCTCGATCCAGGCCAAGGGCATCGTGCCCGAGGTGTGGCTCGACGAGACCGCCGAAGGCAACGTCTACGCCGTCCTGCGCACCCGCGAAGCCGACCTGGACAAGCACCTGGTCAACGGCGACGAGAAAAAGGACGCCGAGCGCGAGAAGGAGCGCGAGGAAGCCCGCACCAAGCTCGAGGCCGAGCTGGCCAAGAACAACAACAAGCCGCTCAAGCCGCTGCCCGAGTTCGGTTCGCCGGAAGACTTCCAGCTGAACCAGGCCCTGAACCGCCTGCGCGGCCAGCCGGTGGTGGTCAGCAAGACCGCCACCGAACGCAAGACGGACGACACGACGACGCAGTGATTCCCACGCGACGCCGGCCAGCAGCGCGTGCGTGCGCTCGTGGCCGGCGTCGTCGCTTCCGGACCCCGCATGACCGATGACGAGCTGCTGCGATATTCGCGGCACATCCTGCTCGACGAGCTGGGCATCGAAGGCCAGCAGCGCATCCGCGCCGCTCGCGCGCTCGTGATCGGCGCCGGCGGCCTGGGCTCGCCCGTGGCGCTGTACCTGGGCAGCGCCGGCATCGGCCGGCTGACGCTCGTGGACGACGACGCGGTCGACCTGACCAACCTGCAGCGCCAGATCGCCCATACCCATGACCGTATCGGCCGACCCAAGGTGGACTCCGCCCGGGCGGCCGTGCTGGCCATCGCGCCGGCGCTGGAGGTCGTGGCGATCGCGCGCCGGGTCGACGCGCCGGCGCTGGCGGAGCTGGTCGCCGAGGCCGACGTGGTGGTCGACTGCAGCGACAACTTCGCCACCCGCCAGGCGGTCAACGCCGCGTGCGTGGGCGCCGGCGTGCCGCTGGTGGCCGGAGCCGCCATCGCGTTCGACGGCCAGCTGTCGATCTGGGACACGCGCTCGCCCGCCGCGCCCTGCTACGCCTGCGTGTTCCCGCCTGCCGACGCGCCGCCCGAGGCACGCTGCGCGACGATGGGCGTGTTCGCGCCGCTGGTGGGCATCATCGGCGCGATGCAGGCCGCCGAGGCGCTCAAGCTCGTGGCCGGCATCGGCACCTCGCTGGCGGGCCGGCTGCAGATGCTCGACGCGCGCGACATGCAGTGGACGACCATCCGCGTGCCGCGCGACCCGGCGTGCCCGGTCTGCAGCAGGCGCTAGCCTCGGCAGCACGCGGGCGGCGGGCTAACATCCGGGCATGAAGAACAATCGCTCCCTGAAGGCCCGCAATTTCCCGAGTGCCGGCGAAGAAGCCGCCAAGGCCAAGCCGCCCTCTCGCTACGACGGCCCCGGCAGCGCCTACCACCTCGCGTTCACCGACATGGACTTCCTGCTGCAGGAAGAACTGCGGCCCGTGCGGGTGCAGCTGGAGCTGATGAAGCCGGAGCTGGTGCAGTCCCGGCTGGGCATCGAGTCCACCATCGTGATATTCGGCAGCGCGCGCATCAAGCCGCCCGAGACCGCGCACGAGCTGCTGGCGGCCGCGCGGCAGGGCGGCGACGCGCTCGCGATCAAGCGCGCCGAGAATGCGGTCGCGATGAGCCACCACTACGTGGAGGCGCGGCGCTTCGCGGCGATGGTCACCACCGGCACGCGCCACCTCGCCACGCCGATCCACGTGGTCACCGGTGGCGGCCCCGGCATCATGGAGGCCGGCAACCGCGGCGCGTTCGAATCCGGCGGCAAGAGCATCGGCCTGAACATCGTGCTGCCCCACGAGCAGCAGCCCAACGCCTACATCACGCCGGAGCTCTGCTTCCAGTTCCACTACTTCGCGCTGCGCAAGATGCACTTCCTGATGCGCGCCGTCGCGCTGGCCTGCTTTCCCGGCGGGTTCGGAACGCTCGACGAGCTGTTCGAGGTGCTGACCCTGATCCAGACCGGCAAGTCGCGCGCGCGCCCGATCCTGCTGTTCGGCGCGGCGTTCTGGCGCCGCCTCATCGACTTCGACCTGCTGATCGAGACCGGCATGATCTCGCCCGACGACATCCACCTGTTCAAGTTCGTCGAGACGGCCGACGAAGGCTGGGCGGCGCTCAAGGGCGCCTACGGATTCGAGGGCCTGGACGACCTGCCGGCGGGCGCGTTCGACGAGCATTGATCGGCGCGAGGCCCGTCAACACGAATCATTCGCACCGCAACCCCGGGGACAATACGCCATGACCAAAGTTTCCCTGATCGGCGCGCCGACCGACATCGGCGCAGGCGCCCGCGGCGCCAGCATGGGCCCCGAGGCGATGCGCGTGGCGCAGATCGGCCCGACGCTCGAGGCCCACGGCATCGAGGTGTTCGACCGCGGCAACCTGAGCGGCCCGGCCAACCCGTGGCAGCCGCCGGTGGCGGGCTTTCGCCACCTGCCGGAGGTGGCGGCCTGGAACCGCGCGGTGCACGACGCCGTCCACGCCGAGCTCGGCCTGGGCCACCTGCCGATCCTGCTGGGCGGCGACCACTGCCTGGGCATCGGCTCCATCAGCGCGGTCGCGCGCCATTGCCGCGAGACCGGCAAGAAGCTGCGCATCCTGTGGCTCGATGCGCACGCCGACTTCAACACCCACGTGCTCACGCCCAGCGGCAACATCCACGGCATGCCGGTGGCCTGCCTGTGCGGCCACGGCCCGCAGGAGCTGATCGAGATCGGCGGGCAGGTGCCGGCGATCAGCCCGAAGTGGATCCGCCAGATCGGCATCCGCAGCGTCGACGCCGGCGAGAAGAAGTTCGTCCACGAGATGGGTCTCGAGGTGTTCGACATGCGCTATATCGACGAGATGGGCATGCGCCACGCGATGGAGCTGGCGCTGGCCACGCTGGACGACAACACGCACCTGCACGTCAGCTTCGACGTCGACTTCCTCGACCCGCAGATCGCGCCCGGCGTGGGCACCGTCATCCCCGGCGGCCCCACCTACCGCGAAGCCCAGCTGTGCATGGAGATGATCGCCGACACCGGCCGCCTGGCGTCGCTGGACGTGATGGAGCTGAACCCGGCGCTGGACGTGCGCAACCAGACCGCGGTGCTGGCCGTCGACCTGATCGAGAGCCTGTTCGGCAAGAGCACCCTGATGCGCAAGTAGGGCCCGCGAAGGCCGCCGCGGCGGCGGCGGGCCGGCGGGTTTCCTGGCGCATACTGATGTCCGGGACGTTGCCAGGGACTTCCAGGTATGACGCTGCTGCGGGGGTTGACGACGCTGGCCGTGACGGCCCTGTGCTCGCTCGCGCTGGCGCTGGGGGCCACCACGCCGGCGGCGCAGGCCGCCACGCTGCGCATCGCGAGCGCGTTCGATCCGCAGACCATGGATCCGCACAGCCTGGCGCTCCAGTACCACACGCGGGTCGTCTTCTCCATCTACGAGTCGCTGGTCGGCCGCGACCAGAACTACCACCTGGTGCCGGTGCTGGCCACCGAATGGACCCGCACCGATCCGCTGACCTGGCGCTTCAGGCTGCGCCCCGACGTCCGTTTCCACGACGGCAGCCCGTTCACCGCCGAGGACGCCGTCTTCTCGTTCGAGCGCGCGCTCGCGCCGCCGTCGCAGCGCCAGTTCGTGCTCAAGGGCGTCAAGCGCGTGCGCATGGTCGATCCGCTGACCATCGTCTTCGAGCTCGGCGCGCCCGACGCCTCGCTGCCGCAGAAGCTGGTGCTGGTGGCGATGATGAGCAAGCGCTGGGCGCAGGCGCATCACGTGGAGCGCGCGCAGGACTTCAACGCGCGCCAGGAAACCTTCGCCGTGCGCAACGCCAACGGCACCGGCGCCTACCAGCTGGAGCGCTACGAGCCCGACATCCGCACCACGCTGAAGGCGTTCCCGCAATGGTGGAACCGCCGCAACGCCGACAACGGCAATGTCGACACGGCCAGCTTCGTCACGATCCGCTCCGATGCCACCCGGCTGGCGGCGCTGCACTCGGGCGAGATCGACCTGGTGCTCGATCCGCCGTACCAGGACGTCGAGCAGTTGCGCCACGACCCCGACATCGCCGTCACCCAGGTGGGCGACATCGCCACGGACTACCTGGCGTTCGACCAGGCCAGCACCGCGCTGCCGGGCGTCGCGCCGGGGCCGGACGGCCGGCCGCGCAACCCGTTCAAGGACCTGCGGGTGCGGCGCGCTGTCTACCAGGCGATCAACATCGACCTCGTGATCCAGAAGGTGCTCAAGGGCCTGGCCATGCCCACCGGCGACCTGCTGGCCCCGGAGTTCGGCGCCCCGGTCGACGTGGGCGGGCCGCGCCTGCGCTACGACCCGGTCCACGCGCGCGAGCTGCTGCGCGAGGCCGGCTACGCCGACGGCTTCGATCTGACGATGGACTGCGTCAACGTGGCGTTTCGCGAGCATGTCTGCCAGGCCATCGCCGCCATGCTCACGCAGGTGGGCATCCGCACCCGCCTGCACGCCTCGCCCAGCACGCAGTTCTTCCCGATGATCACGCAGGGCAAGGTGAGCCTGGCCGAGTACGGATTCACCGGCACGTCCGAGGACGCCTGGCAAAGCCTCAACGGCCTGCTGCACACCTGGGACAAGGACGGCGGCGGCACCTTCAACGCCGGTCGCTACGCCAACCCGCAGCTCGACACGCTGATCGACGCGGTGCGCACCGAATCCGACCCCGATCGGCGCCGCGCCCTGGTGGCCAGCGCGCTGAAGATGGCCAGCGACGACATCGCCTACGTGCCGCTGTACCGCCGCACGCTGAGCTGGGTGATGCAGAAAAAAGTGCACGTGGTCATGCTGCCCGACGACACGATCCCGGTGCGCTGGGCGACCGTGCGCTAGCGCCCCCGTCCCGCCCGGCCGCGGCCGGGCGCGGCCGACGCCCGGCGCACCCCCCCCCGGAGGCGACGCCCAGGTGTGGCACGACGTACGAATCGGGTGTCCGGGAATGCCACCTGCCAATCAGCTGGACCGTGGGACCTTTCCCGCGCGCCCGGAAGGCAACCCGACCACCATGCTGCATCTCCGCTCGCTCGGCACCCGGCTGCGCATCGCCGTCATCGCCTTCACGATGGCGGCGCTGGCCTTGGCCGTCTCGCCGCTGTTCGTCGACGCCCTGCGGTCCCCGCCGGGCCCGGGCCCGGCCACCGGCGACGCCCTCGTGCCGGCCGTGGTGCTGGTGCTGGTGCTGGTGCTACTGCTGCTGGCGCTGGCCGCCGCATGGACCGTCTCCGCGTGGCTGCAAGCCGCCATCACGCGCCCGCTCGCCGAGATGACCGCCATCGCGCGCGACGTGGTGCGCGACGGCGAGCTCGCGCGCCGCGCCCGCCGGTCCGGCGCGGACGAGGTCGACGAGCTGGTCGACGCATTCAACGGCCTGCTCGACGAGATCGGCCGCCGCCGCGCCGATCGGCAGGCCGTGGCGGCCGACCAGGAGCGCGAGGTGGCGCAGCGGCGGCGCGCGCAGCAGGAGGTGATGCGGCTGAACGAGGAGCTGGAACGCCGCGTGCAGGATCGCACCGCGCAGCTGGAGGCGTCCAACCGCGACCTGCTGGCGGCCACCCGCGAGGCGGAGCGCGCCAACCGGGCCAAGTCGGAGTTCCTGTCCAACATGAGCCACGAACTGCGCACGCCGCTCAACGCGATCATCGGCTTCGGCCAGCTGCTGGCCGACGACAGCGGCGCCAGCGTGCCGGTCGAGCGCAGCCGAGGCTTCGTCGGTCACATCGTCGACGCGGGCCAGCACCTGCTGACCTTGATCAACGAGGTGCTCAATCTGGCGCAGATCGAGTCGGGCAAGGTGCCGATCAGCCTCGAGCCGGTGGAGCTGCGCGAGGTGCTGGAGGAATGTCACGCGCTCACGCGCACGGCGTCCGCGCAGCGCGGCATCCGCCTGGTGTTCCCGATGGAGACCACGCTGCGCGTCAACGCCGATCGAACGCGCCTGAAGCAGGTGCTGCTGAACCTGCTGTCGAACGCGGTGAAGTACAACCGCGACGGCGGCGCCGTGATCGTCGAGTGCACCCCGGGCGACGAGGGGCGCGTGCGCATCGCGGTGCGCGACACCGGTGCCGGCCTCACCGCGCAAGAGCTGCCCGCGCTGTTCCAGCCGTTCAACCGCCTCGGCCGCGACACCACCGGCATCGAGGGCAGCGGCATCGGCCTGGTGCTGACGAAGCGGCTCGTCGAGCTCATGGGCGGCACGATCGGCGTGCACAGCCTGCCCGGCACCGGCAGCACGTTCTGGATCGACCTGCGCAGTGCCGAGCCGGCGCGCGTCGAGCTGCCGAGGCTGCCGCAGCGCCTGCCGACGCCGGCCGAGCTGCTGGGCGCCGACGCGCCGCCGGCGACGATCCTGTGCGTGGACGACAACCGTGCCAACCTGGCGCTGATCGTCGAGGCGCTGTCGCTGCGCGCCGACTGCCGCGTGCTGACGGCCGTCGACGGCCAGATCGGCGTGGAGCTGGCGCGCAGCGCGCATCCGGACGTGATCCTGATGGACAACAACATGCCGCGGATGACCGGGCGCGAGGCGATGCGCATCCTGCGTGCCGATCCCGCCACCGCGGCCATCCCGATCATCGCGGTGAGCGCGGCGGCGATGCCCGACACGGTGTCGTCGGGGCTCGAGGAGGGCTACTTCCGCTACCTGGTCAAGCCGTACGACCTGGTGGACCTGACCGACGCGATCGACGCGGCGCTGGACGCGGCGCGCGGCGGCGCGCGCTGACTCGCCGGCGCTCAGGCGGCCCGCGGCCGCCGCGGGCCGCCGGCCTTCGCGGCCGCCGTCGTCGATACCGCAACCGGTATGTCGGCGGCGGCGCCGTCGCCCCCCACGATCCAGCCCTCCAGCGCATCGGCGTCGGCCGGCATGCCGTAGCCGGGTCGGGTGTCGGCCCAGCCCGCCAGCAGCAGGCATAGCGCCGCGTCCAGCTTGTCGCCGCGCGGATCGGCCACCAGCGCGTCGCGCTGTGCGTGCGTGAGCTTCAGGCGCAGCCCGCGCCAGCGGCCCTGTTCCAGCGCATCGACCAGGTCCTTGCGGGCGATCAGGCGCTCGGGGGTCTGCTGCGCCTTGGTGTCGCTCTTGTACGAGCGCCGGCCGATCAGCGCGCGCGCCACCATGCCCGGGTAGCCCTCCAGCGCGACGCGCCCGGTGTCGCCGGCCTGCAGGCCCGGCATGTGGACGCCGGCCGCGCGCAGCGCCGGCACGCCGGCGTGCAGCATGAAGGCCACCGGCGGGTTGACCCATTTCATCGACGGGCTGCTGCCGGCCGGGCCGTCGCAGGCGCGGTGCGCGAACTTGCCGCCCACAGGACGCGCGTCGCAGAACGCCGCGAAGGTCTCGACGATGGCGGCGCGCGACAGGCCCGCGTAGTGCGTCATGCTGGCGGCCCAGTCGGCGGGCCAGCCGAGCGTTTCCAGCAGCTCGCGGGGCAGGCCGAACGGCAGGTCGAACACCGCCAGCCACGGGCCGGGACGTGCCAGCGTGCGCTCGAACGCCGCGAGCGACGTGTCCTCGTCGAAGCGCTCCAGGCGCAGCAGGCCCGGGCGCTGCCAGCGGCCCCAGGCCCAGACGATGGCCTTGCCGCGCCGCGGCGCGCTGGAGAAGTCGACGCCGGCGAGCGCGGGGCCGGCGAGCTCGACCGGGGCGTCGGGCGACAGGGGGGTGGCAAGGTTCATGTCAGGCATTTTTGCGCACAAGCGCACGCCGCACCCGCGCTGCCGGCGGCGCATTGAGGTAGTCTCGTTTTTCTCGCAGACCTGCCCTGCCCGGTCCCTCCCCGGAGCCTTCGCCTCACCCCATGGTCGCGCCCGCGCCCCCCTCAAAGACCTCGCCCGCGCCCACTGCCCCGACCGTCACCGACGCCACGCCGCCGCGCCCGAGCGCGCGGGCGCGCGATGTCGTCGACGACGATGCCGCACCCGGCGCTCCGCTGCTGGAAGCCCTGCTGGCCGACACCGCGCGGCCGTCGCGCCTGGGCCTGCCGGCGGGGGCCGCGCCCGTGCTCGAGGCAGCCGGCTTCCTCACCGCCGTCGCGATCGTGCTGGCGATCGGCACCAGCCTGCTCGGGGCCGCCCCGGGCTGGGCGCGCCTGTTCGACAACGTGCACTGGAGCGTGGCCGACGCCGGCGCCGCCTGGCTGGCCTGGATCGGGGTGCGCGACGCGCGCCAGAAGGGCCTGCGCGCCGAGGCCGCCGCGCGCCGCTGGTTCGCGCTGGGCTTCACGTCGTACGCCATCGGCCAGGCACTGTGGAACCTGCAGATCGTCCTCGCCTGGCAGCCGTTCCCCGCGCCGTCCGACCCGTTCTACATGCTGATGGCCCCGTGCTGCGCGATCGGCATGATGGGCTACCTGCGCGGGCGCGTCAGCGAGGCGCAGCGCCTGGCCGCCGTGCTGGACACGCTGTCGCTGGCGATCGCCGTCGTCGCGCTGGCGCTGGTGGTCTACCTGCCGGCCCGCGGCGACATGAGCGCGCTGGCACTCGGCGTGATGGTGGCCTACCCGACGCTGCTGCTGGCCGGCGCCTGCGTCGGCGCGATGCTGATCGCGCTGCTGCGCGTGGGCCGCGGCTGGAGCGTCTGGGCGCTGACGGCAATGCTCGCCGCGCATGGCGGGCTGTGGATGGAATGGAACGCGCTGACACTCAGGCACGCGCTGGCCGACGGCGGCGTGGTCAACGCCCTGTTCTCGGTATGCACGCTGGCGGGCGGCCTGGCGGTCAGCTGCTGGCGCGTGGAGGCGACGCCGAACCCGCGCATCGACCGTTACTACGAAGGCGCGCTGCGCCTGCTGCCGCTGGTCGTGGTGGTGAGCGTGACCTTCGCGGTCACGCTGCAGGACTCCGCCGCCGGGCTGTCGCCCGCGGCCCGGCTGGCCTGCGAGGCCGCCGCGGTGGTCGTCATCGTGCTGGCCGCGGTGCGTCAGACACTGCAGTTGCGCGACCGCGATCAGCTCATCGAGGCCCAGCATCTGCTGCGCGACCGCGAGAACGAGCTCAGCGAGCTCAACCAGCACCTGGAGCAGCGCGTGTCGGTGCGCACGCGCGAGGCCGAGCAGCGCAACGCGGAGCTGTCGACCGCGCTGCAGCAGCTGTCGATGGCGCAGCACGAACTGGTGCGCGCCGAGAAGCTGGCCGGTCTCGGGTCGCTCGTCAAGGGCGTGGCCGCCGAGATCTCGGCGGCCCTCGCCAACGCCGACATGGTGGCGATGACGCTGCCCGCGCAGGTGGAGGCGCTCGGGCGCCTGCAGTCGGCTGGCGCCGACGACGCGGGGCGGCCGGCCGTCGACGAGCGCCGGCGCGGCCAGGTCGCCGGCTACGTGGCCGCTCTGGACGAGAGCCACAAGCAGCTGGGCCAGTCGCTGAACCAGGCCCAGCGCGTGATCGAGGTCTTCCAGCAGATCGCGGTGGACCAGACCAGCGACCATCGGCGCACGTTCGACCTGCTCGCCACCGTGCGCGAGATGGTGGAGTTGACCCGGCTCGCGCACCGCCACGACCCGATCGAGATCATCGTCACCGGCGAGCCCGACCTGGTGCTCGACAGCTACCCCGGCGCGATCGGCCAGGTGCTCAACCAGCTCATCGAGAACGCCATCGTGCACGGCTTCGCGCGCACCGGCGAGGGCACGATCGCCGTGCGCGTGTGGCCGTCGGGCCACGACGCGGTGCGCATCACCGTGCAGGACGACGGCGTGGGCGTGCCGGCCGCCGACCTGTCCCAGGTGTTCGCGCCGTTCTTCACCACGCGCCTGGCGCAGGGCGGCAGCGGCCTGGGCCTGACGATCTCGCGCAACATGGTCAACGGCATCCTCGGCGGCCGCATCGAGCTCGTCTCGCCGCCGGGCGCAGGCACCACCGTCACCCTGACGCTGCCGCGGCTGGCGCCACGCTCACAGGGCTAGCAGCACGACGCCGCCGGCCATCAGCAGCGCGCCCAGCACGCGCTGGCCGCGGTCGCGCTCGCCGAGCAGCTTGCCGCCGATCAGCGCCGCGAACAGCATCGAGACCTCGCGCGCGGGCGCCACGTGCGACACCGGCGCGATCTTGACCGCATACAGCACCAGGATGTAGGCCAGCGGGCTGATCAGCCCCAGCACGACGGCGTGCCACTTGTAGCGCCGCCACGCGTCGACGAAGCCCTGCGGATCGCGCATCAGCGTGGGCAGCATGAACGGCAGCCGCACCAGGTTGCCGAAGTAGTCGACCAGGATCGGGCCGATCAGCAGCCGCTTGACGGCATAGCCGTCGAGCACCGTGTAGATGGCGATCAGCACGCCGGTGGCGGCGCCCCAGCGCAGGCCCGCGTGAACGCGGGCGCGCTGGGCCGGGTCGTGCGCCGCGCGCAGCAGCGCGGGTCCGCCCGCGACGATGAACACGCCGCCGCAGACGAACAGCACGCCGGCGGCGCCGTGCAGGGTCAGCGCCTCGCCCATCGCCGCGACGGCCAGCACCGAGCTGATCAACGGGCCGGTGCCGCGTGCCACCGGGTACACCACGGTGAGGTCCGACACCCGGTAGCCCTTGAGCAGCACCTTGAAGTAGGCCAGGTGCGTGAAGCCGCTCAGGCCGATGAACGTCCACTGCGTCCAGCCCCAGCGCGGCACCTCGGTCCAGCCCAGCCACAGGCCGGCGGGCGCCCAGAACAGCGCCAGCAGCAGCCCGCCCATGAGGACGAAGTGGCGGTTGCCGCCGGTCTTCTTCGCGACGATGTTCCAGGACGCATGCAGCAGGGCGGCAACGATCACCATCGCGAGGGCGGACAAGGGCATCGGGCATTCTAGAATCCCCCGGGACGCGAAGCGGGGAACAACGATGCTGAGGATCCTGGGCAAGCCGGTCTCGATCAACGTGCGCAAGGTGCTGTGGCTGTGCGAGGAGCTCGCGCTGCCGTACGAGCTCGAGCCCTGGGGCGCGGGCTATCGCGACACCGACACCCCGGAGTTCCGCGCGCTGAACCCGAACGCGATGGTGCCGGTGATGGTCGACGGCGATGCGGTGCTGTGGGAGTCGAACACGATCTGCCGCTACCTCGCCGGCCGCCAGGGCCGCGACGACCTGCTGCCGAGCGAGCCGCTGGCCCGCGCGCGGGTCGAGCAGTGGATGGACTGGCAGGGCGGCGACCTGAACAACTCGTGGCGCTACGCGTTCATGGGCCTGGTGCGCCACAGCCCGGCGCACCAGGATCCGGCGGCGCTCGCGGCCGGCGTGGCGGGGTGGAACCGCCACATGGCCATCCTGGAGGCCCAGCTGGAACGCGACGGCGACTTCGCCACCGGGCCCGTGTTCACGCTGGCCGACATCGTGCTGGGCCTGTCGGTCCACCGGTGGGCGATGGCGCCGATGGCCCGCCCCGAGCTGCCGCGCGTGCAGGCCTACTACGACCGCCTGGCGCTGCGCCCGGGCTTTCGCCAGCACGGGCGCAACGGCACGCCCTGAGCCGTCTTCCAGGTGTTCCGCCTCGAAGGCTGAACGACAATGCGCCTGCCCATGCTGGAGTGCTGAATGACCCAACCCGTTCTCGTCGAACTCTGGCGCGGCGACATCGTCGAGTCCTTCCATCGCGGCGCCTATGCGGTCGTCGATGCCGCCGGCGCCGTGGTGCGCCAGGCCGGCGACACCGAGCGGCCTGTCTACGCACGCTCCGCCGTCAAGGGGCTGCAGGCGCTGCCGCTGGTGGCCTCGGGCGCGGCCGAGCGCTTCGGCCTGGACGACGCCGAGCTGGCGCTGGCCTGCGCCTCGCACGGCGGCCAGCCGCAGCACGTGGCCACGGCCGCGTCGATGCTGGCCAAGGCGGGACTCGACGCCGAGGTGCTGGAATGCGGCGTGCACTGGCCCTCCAACGAACTCGCCGCGCGCGCGCTGGCGGCCGCCGGCCAGGCGCCCTGCGCGCTGCACAACAACTGCTCGGGCAAGCACTCGGGCTTCGCCTGCCTGGGCGCGCTCATGGCGGGCGACGCCGACCGCGCGCGCGGACTGCTGCGCGGCTACGTCGAGCCGTACCATCCGGTGATGCGCGAGATCGGCGCAGCGCTCGAAGCGGCCACCGGCGTGCGCCTGGCCGACGCGCCGCGCGCCACCGACGGCTGCTCGATCCCCACCTTCGGCATTCCCCTGCGCGCCCTCGCGCACGCGTTCGCGCGCTTCGGCACGGGCGCGGGCCTGACGCCGGAGCGCGCCCGCGCGGCCGGGCGACTGCGCGCGGCCGTCGCCGCCGCGCCGCTGATGGTGGCCGGCACCGGACGGCTGGACACGCGGCTGATGGAACACTTCGGCGCGCGCCTGTTCTGCAAGGTCGGCGCCGAGGGCGTCTACTGCGCGGCGCTGCCCGAGCTCGGGCTGGGCATCGCGTTGAAGATGGACGACGGCAACACCGCACGCGCGGCCGAGGTCGCGCTGGTGGCGCTGGTCGAGTCCCTGCTGCCGCTGGCCGACGCCGACCGCGCGTTCGTGCAGCCCTTGCGCGACGTGGCGCTGACCAACTGGAACGGGCGCGCCGTCGGCCGGCTGGCGGCCGCGGGCGCGCTTGGCTAGGCCTGCGGCGGCGCGCGCTCCGGCTGGCGCTGGACGCCGCCCGGCAGCGGCGTCGACAGCGCGGCGCGGGCGCGCAGTGCGCGCAGGGTCTCGCGCGCCAGCAGGTAGGCGCTGGTCTCGCGCGCCGTCATGGAGGCGGTGCGCCGGCGGCGCGCCGTGGGGTCGAGGTCCGCTGCGGCGACGCAGCGGCTGCGAGGCGACAAGGACATGGTTCGCTCCTGTGGATTCAGGCGTCGGGGTCGATGATCTCGAGGGGTGCGCCCGGCGGCAGGCGCGGCCAGTCGCGCAACGCGTCCTGCGGGACGTGCAGGTCGCCGCCGCGCGGGTCCGCACCCACGAAGCGCAGCGCCGCGCCGACGCCGCGCGCCGTCGGCCGCCGCATCAGGTGCACCGCATATTCCCCCGGAAACACCGCGCGCCGCCGGCCATCGGCGGAGAAGCCGACCAACGGCGGCGCCTCCTTGACTCGGACTCTGTAGCACTGCATGGCGGTCTCCCGTACCCGGCCGCGCGCCCGGTCCGGCGGCGATGCGCCGCGGCGCCGGGCCGCGCGCCGGGCGATCACGGCGTGTTGACCGGGATGCGGCGCGGCTGCGCATGCGCCTGCTTGGGGATGCGCAGCGTCAGCACGCCGTCCTTCAGGTTGGCCTCGATGCGCGCAGTGTCGAGTTCGCGGCTGAGCGTGAACGTGCGGCGGAAATGCGGCGAGTCGATCTCGGCCCACAAGGGCTGCAGGCCCTCCGGCGCGAGCGGGGCCATCGCGCCGTCGATGACGAGCGCGTCGCCGTCCAGGCGCAGCTCGAGCTGGTCCCTGGGCACGCCGGGCATGTCGGCCAGCAGCGTGATGCCGCCGGCGTCCTCGAACACGTCGACGGCCGGCACGGTGGTACGCGCCGCGCGCTGCGCGGCGGCGGGGTTCGCCGGCGAGGCGGCGCGGGCGATGGCGTTGGGGGTGGTCATGGCGGTCTCCTTTCCTGGCGAGGGCGGGTTCATTGGACGGCGATGCGCTGGGGCTGGGCGGACTCGCGCAGGCCCACGCTGACACGCAGCACGCCGTCGACGTAGGTGGCGCTCACCTTGGCCGGGTCGACGTCGTCCGGCAACGAGAGCGCCCGCGCGAACCGGCCCGAGACGCGCTCGCGGGCATAGACCTGTGTGTGCGCGTCGGCGCCGGGCGCGAACGGCTCGCGCTCGCCGGCGATGCGCAGCACGCCGCGATCGAGCGTGACGTCGATGCGGGCTGCGTCCAGGCCCGGAGCGAAGGCGTAGACCTCGACGCTGCTGGCGGTGCGGCCGACGTTGATCGCCGGCAGGGTGCCCGCCGCGACCGAGCGGATGCCGCTGGGCAGGCCCTCGGCGGCGAAGGCGCTGGTGATCTCGCGCTGCAGGCGATCGATCTGGTCGAACAGCGCGTGGGGGGTGCTCAACATTGCTTGGACCATGGATTCCTCCGTTGCAGTTGATGGCCAGGCGCCGGCGCGACATGCACCGGTTCGTCGCTGAGATAGGTCGGGTGCCGGCGGCTTCAAGAGCCATCGTTCGATGATTTTCCTAGGGTTTTCACCAGGTCTCCTTGAGCAGCGTCGCCGCCTTGCCCGGATCGCCGGACACGCCGCAAATCCGACGCCGGCGCTCGGCGATTCGCCGTCTCCAACAGAATGACTCCTCGGCAATGCAACGCACGCCCGGTGTGCGCGCCGCCTCTCCCACCGCCCCGACGCATCGATGAACCCCACGCCCGTCCCGGTTTCACTCGTCCTCGGCAGCGGCGGCGCCCGCGGACTGGCGCACATCGGCGTCATCCAGTGGCTGGTGGACAACGGCTACGACGTCCGCTCGATCTCGGGCTCGTCCATGGGCGCGCTGGTCGGCGGGATCTATGCCGCCGGCAAGCTCGAGGTGTATGCCGAATGGGTGCTCGCGCTGGAACGCATGCATGTCTTGCGGCTGCTCGACCCCGCCATCGGGCGGCCGGGCATCTTCAAGGGCGAGCGCATCATCAGCGTGCTGCGGGCGCTCGTCGGCGACCGCGCCATCGAGGACCTGCCCATCGCGTTCACCGCCATCGCCACCGATCTCGAGTCGGGCGCCGAGGTGTGGCTGCGCAACGGCAACCTGTTCGACGCCATCCGCGCGTCCATTGCCACGCCGCTCGTGTTCACGCCGTTCCCGTGCGACGGCCGGCTGCTGCTCGACGGCGCCATCGTCAACCCGCTGCCGATCGGCCCGACCGTGGGCGACGCGACGCAGCTCACCGTCGCCGTCGACCTCAGCGGGCCCGCGCAGGCGCAGCCCCTGCCCGCGCCCAGCCAGAGCCTGATCGACGACAGCGGCTACCGCAGCCGCATCCTGAAGTTCATCGAATCCGTGCGGCCGGCCCGCGCCGCCAAGGAGCCCGCGCACGGCATGGTCAGCGTGGCGATGGCGTCGATGCAGAGCATGCAGGACACGATCACCCGGTTGCGCATGGCCGAATATTCTGCGGACGTCGTCGTCCAGGTGCCGCGCAACGCCTGCGGCTTCTTCGATTTCTGGAAGGCCGAGGAACTCATCGCGCTGGGCCGCGAATGCGCCGCGAGCGCGTTCGCCCGTCTCGAGCGCCACCGCGACGACGAACGGCGCGAGCCCGCGTGAGCACGGCGCCGCCTCGGGCGCGCCTCAGGCCGGCGTCCACAACGTCGGCAGCCCCTCGATGTTGCGGAACACCGAGGACAGCGCCCCCTGCGTGACCAGCGCCGTCGCGCGCTCGATGTCGGGTGCCAGGTAGCGGTCGGTGGGCATCGCGGCGCACTGCGCGCGCAGCAGCGCGTGCGCCTGCTCCAGCGCCTGCGAGCTGCGCAGCGGCCGCAGGAACTCCACGCCCTGGGCGCACGCCAGCCACTCGATGCCCAGGATCACGGCCACGTTGGCGATCATCGGCTGCAGGCGGCGCGCGGCGAAGGTGGCCATCGACACGTGGTCCTCCTGATTGGCGGAGGTGGGCAGCGAGTCGACGCTGGCCGGATGCGCGAGCGACTTGTTCTCGCTGGCCAGCGACGCCGCGGTGACGTGGGCGATCATGAAGCCCGAGTTCAGGCCCGCGTCGGCGGACAGGAAGGGCGGCAACTGCGACACGCCGGCGTCGATCAGCATGGCGATGCGGCGCTCCGCGATCGCGCCCACCTCGGCGATGGCCACCGCCATCGCGTCGGCGGCCAGCGCGACCGGCTCGGCGTGGAAGTTGCCGCCGGACACCAGGACACCGTCTTCCGCGAACACGAGCGGGTTGTCGGTGACGGCATTGGCCTCGCGCACCAGCACCAGCGCGGCGTGGCGCAGCTGGTCCAGGCAGGCGCCGACGACCTGCGGCTGGCAGCGCAGGCAGTACGGATCCTGCACGCGGTCGTCGCCTTCCATGTGCGACTCGCGGATCTGGCTGCCGGCCAGCAGCGCGCGGTAGTAGCGCGCGACGTCGATCTGGCCGGGCTGGCCGCGCAGCGCGTGGATGCGCGGATCGAACGGGCCGTCGCTGCCGCGCGCGGCGTCCACCGTCAGCGCGCCGATGACCAGCGCCGATTCGAGCACCGGCTCGAAGCTGATGAGGGCGTGCAGCGCGAGCGCGGTCGAGGTCTGCGTGCCGTTGATCAGCGCCAGGCCTTCCTTGGCCTGCAGCGTCAGCGGCGCGATGCCGGCCCGCTCGAGCGCGGCGAGCGCGGGCACGCGCGCACCGTCGACCAGCATCTCACCCTCGCCCATCAGCGCCAGCGTCATGTGCGACAGCGGCGCGAGGTCGCCCGACGCGCCCACCGAGCCCTGCGAGGGCACGTACGGCACCAGGCCGGCGTTGTGCACGGCGATGATCGTGTCGACCACCTCCTGGCGCACGCCCGAGAAGCCGCGGGCCAGGCTGGCCGCCTTCAGCGCCAGCATCAGCCGCACGACGGCCGGCTGCAACGGCGCGCCCACGCCCACCGAATGCGAGCGGATCAGGTTGCGCTGCAGGGCCTCGAGCTCGCCGGCGCTGATGCGCTTGTTGGCCAGCTTGCCGAAGCCGGTGTTGACGCCGTAGACCGGGGCGTCGCCTGCCGCCGCGGCCTGGACGACGGCGGCGCTGGCGGCGATCGGGCCGGGCGCGGCCGGGTCCAGCGTCAGCGCGAGGCCGCCGGCATGCAGCGCCTGCAGGTCGGCCAGCGTCAGCAGGCCGGGTTTCAGTTGGAGAGTGGTCATGGGGTGGGCAGTCATCACTTGAGCATCGGCAGGTCGAGGCCGTGGCGGCGCGCGGCCTCGCGGGCGTCGGCGTAGCCGGCGTCGGCGTGGCGCATCACGCCGGTGGCCGGGTCGTTCCACAGCACGCGCTTCAGGCGCGCGTCGGCCTCGGGCGTGCCGTCGCACACGATCACGATGCCCGAGTGCTGCGAGTAGCCCATGCCCACGCCGCCGCCGTGGTGCAGCGACACCCAGGTCGCGCCGCCGCCGGTGGCCAGCAGCGCGTTGAGCAGCGGCCAGTCGGACACCGCGTCCGAGCCGTCCAGCATGCTTTCCGTCTCGCGGTTGGGCGAGGCGACCGAGCCGGAATCGAGGTGATCGCGGCCAATGACGATGGGCGCCTTCAGCTCGCCGCTGCGCACCATCTCGTTGAACGCCAGGCCGGCGCGGTCGCGGTCGCCCAGGCCGATCCAGCAGATGCGCGCGGGCAGGCCCTGGAACGCGATGCGCTCGCCGGCCATGTCCAGCCAGCGGTGCAGGCCGGCGTCGTGCGGGAACAGTTCCTTCATCTTCGCGTCGGTCTTGCGGATGTCCTCCGGGTCGCCCGACAGCGCCACCCAGCGGAACGGGCCCTTGCCCTGGCAGAACAGCGGGCGCACGTAGGCGGGCACGAAACCGGGGAAGTCGAACGCATTGGCCACGCCCTGGTCGAACGCGACCTGGCGGATGTTGTTGCCGTAGTCGACGGTCGGGATGCCCATCTGCTGGAACGCGAGCATCGCCTGCACGTGCTGCGCCGCGCTCCTGGCCGCGGCGTCGCGCAACGCGGCGTGGCGCGTGTGGTCGGCCTGCGCTTCGCGCCACTGCGCGACGCTCCAGCCCGCCGGCAGGTAGCCGTTGACGAGGTCGTGGGCCGAGGTCTGGTCGGTGACGAGGTCGGGGCGCACGCCGCCGGCCGCGGCGCGGCGCGCCAGCTCGGGCAGGATCTCGGCCGCGTTGCCCAGCAGGCCGACGGAGACCGCCTTGCCTTCGGCGGCGTAGCGCTGCATGCGCGCCAGCGCGTCGTCGATGCTGGCGGCCTGCTCGTCGAGGTAGCGCGTCTTCAGGCGGAAGTCGATGCGGCTCTGCTGGCATTCGACGGTCAGCGAGCTGGCGCCCGCGAAGGTGGCGGCCAGTGGCTGCGCGCCGCCCATGCCGCCCAGGCCGGCGGTGAGGATCCAGCGCCCGGCGAGGCTGCCGCCGAAGTGCTGGCGGCCCGCCTCGACGAAGGTCTCGTAGGTGCCCTGCACGATGCCCTGGCTGCCGATGTAGATCCACGAGCCGGCGGTCATCTGGCCGTACATCATCAGGCCCTTGCGGTCGAGCTCGTTGAAGTGCTCCCAGGTCGCCCACCGGGGCACCAGGTTGGAGTTGGCCAGCAGCACGCGCGGCGCATCGGCATGGGTGCGGAACACGCCCACCGGCTTGCCCGACTGCACCAGCAGCGTCTCGTCGGGCTGCAGCGCGCGCAGCGCGGCCAGGATGGCGTCGAAGCAGTCCCAGTTGCGCGCCGCCTTGCCGATGCCGCCATAGACCACGAGCGCATCGGGGTTCTCGGCCACCTCGGGGTCGAGGTTGTTCTGGATCATGCGGTACGCGGCCTCGATCAGCCAGTTGCGGCAGGTGATCTGGGTGCCGCGCGGCGCGCGCACCGGGCGCGGCAGCGACGCGGACGCGACGGGAAGGGGGGACAGGTCGTTCACGGAGGCTCTCCGGCAAGGGTCGAAAGCACGTGGCGGCTTTCGCAGGGCATACCGCAAACTGGGTATTCGCGAGGCGCCCGGGGTTGGAATGGCGTGCCGCGGCGGTGGCGGCGCCCCGAGGGACGGCATCCTCGGCTCGGGTCGTACTCTACTTGTCTAGACAACCTTGTGCAAGTAGGATCACCCCATGCCTTCCTCGACTCGATCGCGCCTTCGCACGCTGCCCGCCCACCCCGCCGCACGTGCGCCGCGGGCATCGCAGCAGATGCTCGCCGCCGGCGCGCCCGCCAACGGCGCCGTCCTGCCGCGCACCACGCCGCAGCCGCCCTACGCGCGCGTCAAGCAATACCTGAAGGACGCGCTGGAAGCCGGCCGCTGGGCGCCCGGCGCGCAGATGCCGTCCGAGGCCGACCTGGTGGGGCAGTTCGGCGTCAGCCGCATGACGGTGCACCGCGCGCTGCGCGAGTTGCAGGACGCCGGGCTGATCACCCGGCTGCAGGGCGTGGGCACGTTCGCGGCGCAGCTCAATCGGGTGTCGTCCACGCTGACGATCAACGACATCCAGGAGGAGATCCACCAACGCGGCCACCGCCACGACGCCACGGTGCACCTCAAGCGCGCCGAGGCCGCGCCGGCGGCGCTCGCGCAGCGCCTGGGCCTCGCCCCCGGCGACACGGTGTTCCACACGCTCATCGTGCACCGCGAGCACGGCGTGGCGCTGCAGTGCGAGGATCGCTACGTCAACCCGGCCTGCGCGCCCGACTACCTCGACGTCGACTTCACGCAGATGACGCCCACGCACTACCTGCTGGACGTCGCGCCGCTGTGGGAAGCCCACGTGTCCATCGAGGCCGCGCTGCCCACCGCGCAGGAGGCCCGGCTGCTGGGCATCGCGCGCACCGACCCGTGCCTGATCGTGGTGCGCGGCACCGTCAGCCGCGGCGTGCCGGTGACGCTGGCGCGCCTGGTGCATCCCGGCTCCCGCTACACGCTCGAGAGCCAGTTCCGGCCGTGATCCTCGTGAATGCCTCCGCCGTCGCGCCGCAGCCGTGGAGAAACGGCGGCGGCGTCACCCGGGAACTGCTGCGCCTGCCGGCGGGCGGCGACGCCGACTGGACGCTGCGCATCAGCGTGGCCGACATCGACGCCGACGGTCCGTTCTCGCCGTTTGCCGGCGTGACGCGCTGGTTCACGGTGCTCGCCGGCGCGGGCGTGCGCCTGCGCTGGCCCGCGCACGCGCGCGACCTGCGCGTGGGCGACCCGCCGCTGTGCTTCGACGGCGCCGAGGCGCCTGGCTGCGCCTTGCTGGGCGGCCCCACGCGCGACCTCAACGTGATGGTGCGCCACGACCGCGCCGACTCCCTGGTCACGCCCGCCACCTTCCTCGACGAGGCGGAGCCCGGCTCCAGCCCCGGCTTCGGCTTCTTCGCGCTGCAGGCGCTCGCCCTGCACGGCGTCGGCGCCGCGCCGGTGGCGATGGCCCCGCTGTCCCTCGCCTGGTGCACCTCGCCGTTCGACGCGGCCCGCGCCTGGTCGGTGGCCCCGCCGTCCGCCGCGCCCGCAGTGCCCGCCGCCACGCCGCCCGGCTGGTGGATCCGCCTGCTGCCGCCCCGGCGATGACCGACTTCCTCGAATCCTTCACTCCGGGCCTGCCGGCCGCCGCCCTGGCCGCCACGCCGGCGCCGGTGCGCCGCGTGTGGCGCCACGCGCGCCTGGCCACGCTGGCCGACGCCACCGGCTGGGGGCTGGTCGAGCGCGGCGCCGTCGTCACCGAGGACGCCCGCATCGCGTGGGTCGGCGCCGAGGCCGACCTGCCCGCGCTGGGTCGCGGCGCCGTGGAGGAGCACGACCTGGACGGCGTGCTGCTGACGCCCGGCCTGGTCGACGCCCACACCCACCTGGTCTACGGCGGCCACCGCGCGCACGAGTTCGAGCTGCGGCTGCAGGGCGCCAGCTACGAGGACATCGCCCGCGCCGGCGGCGGCATCCGCTCCACGGTCGCGGCCACGCGCGCCGCCGGCGAGGACGCGCTGTTCGCCCTCGCGGCGCGCCGGCTGGCCACGCTGCGCGCCGGCGGCGTCACCACCGTGGAGATCAAGTCCGGCTACGGCTTGTCGTTCGAGGACGAGGCCCGGTGCCTGCGCGTCGCGCGCCGGCTGGCCGGCGGCGGCGACGGCGTGCGCACCACCAGCCTGGCGGCGCACGCGCTGCCGCCCGAGTTCGAAGGCCGCGCCGACGACTACATCGACGCCGTGTGCGCCTGGTTGCCGAAGTGGCACGCCGAGGGCCTGGTGGACGCGGTCGACGCGTTCTGCGAGCGCATCGCGTTCAGCCCGGCCCAGGTCGAGCGCGTGTTCGCCGCCGCGGCGGCGCTGGGCCTGCCGGTCAAGCTGCACGCCGAGCAGCTGAGCGACTCCGGCGGCTGCGAACTGGCGGCGCGCTTCCGGGCGCTGTCGTGCGACCACCTCGAGCACCTGGGCGAGGCCGGCGTCGCGGCGCTGCGCGCGGCCGGCACGGTGGCGGTACTGCTGCCCGGCGCGTACCATTTCCTGCGCGAGACCCGGCTACCGCCGGTCGCCGCGCTGCGCGAGGCCGGGGTGGCGATGGCCGTGGCCACCGACCACAACCCGGGCACCTCGCCCACGCTGTCGCTGCCGCTGATGATCCACCTGGCCTGCGTCGACTTCCGCCTCACGCCGGAGGAAGCCGTGCGCGGCGCCACCGTCAATGCCGCGCGCGCCCTGGGCCTGGCCGACCGCGGCAGCCTGGCCGTCGGCCGGCGCGCCGACTTCGCGCTGTGGGAGCTGGAGCACCCGCGCGAGCTGGCCTACTGGTTCGGCCACCCGAGCTGCCGCCGCACGGTCGTCGGGGCCGCCGACTGAAGGACCCTGTTCCATGATCGCCGACCACCCCTCGTTCCACCTCCGCCCCGGCACCACGCCCCTGCTGGTGAGCCTGCCCCACTGCGGCGAGCTGATCCCTGCCGAGCTCCAGGCGCGCTACCGGCCGCGCGCGCTGCAGGTGGAGGACACCGACTGGCACCTGCACAAGCTCTACGCCTTCGCCGCCGAGATGGGTGCCAGCGTGCTGCAGCCGCGCGCGTCGCGCTTCGTCATCGACCTGAACCGGCCGTCCGACAACGCGCCGATGTACCCCGGCGCCAACAACACCGAGCTGTGCCCGACCCGCTTCTTCACCGGCGAGCCGATCCACGTCGACGGCGGCGCACCGACGCCGGCCGAGGTTGCGCAACGCATCGCCCAATGGTGGCAGCCCTACCACGGCGCGATCGCCGCCGAGCTCGCGCGGCTGAAGGCCGAGCACGGCCACGCGGTGATCTTCGACGGCCACAGCATCAAGAGCGAACTGCCCTGGCTGTTCGAGGGCCGCCTGCCGGCGCTGAACCTGGGCACGGTCGACGGCAGCAGCTGCGCGCCGACGCTGCGCACGGCGCTGGCGGGCGTGCTCGCGGCGCAGGAACGCTATCCGCACGTGGTGGACGGCCGTTTCAAGGGCGGCTACATCACGCGCCACTACGGTCGGCCCGCCGACAACGTGCACGCGGTGCAGCTCGAGATGACCTGGGACTGCTACATGGACGAGGTGCCGCCGTACCTCTGGCGCCCCGAACGGGCCGCGCCGGTGCAGCCGCTGCTGCGCGAGCTGCTGCGCACGCTGCGCGACTGGCGGCCGCAATGACGGCGCCGCCACCGCAGGCGCAACGGTTCTGGGCGCCCGCCGCCTGGGTGGACGGCGGCTGGCAGCGCAGCGTCGTCCTGGAGGTCGACGCGCGCGGCCACTGGTCGCACATCGCCGCCGGCGTCGCCGCGCCGCCCGACGCCGAGCCGCTGGCCGGGCCGGTGCTGCCGGGCCTGGTCGACGCCCACAGCCATGCGTTCCAGCGCGCCTTCGCCGGCCTGGCCGAGCGCCGCGAGGGCGACGCGGACGACTTCTGGAGCTGGCGCGACCGCATGTACCGCGTGGCCAACGCCGTCACGCCCGAGAGCCTGCGCGCCATCGCCGCGCACCTGTACGTCGAGTTGCTGCGCGGCGGCTACACGCAGGTGTGCGAGTTCCACTACCTGCAGCACCAGGCCGACGGCACGCCCTACGACGACCGGCTGGCGCTGTCGATGGCGCTGGCCGACGCCGCCGCCGACGCCGGCATCGGGCTGACGCTGCTGCCGGTGCTCTACGAACGCGCCGGCTTCGCCGCGCCGACGCTGCGCCCCGACCAGCGGCGCTTCCATGCGGGCGCGGACGATGTCTGGCAGCTCGGCCGCGAGTTCGAGTCCCGCGTGGCCGCGGCCGGCCGGGCCTCGCTGGTGCCGCTCAACGCCGGGCTCGCCATCCACTCGGTGCGCGCCGCCGCGGCCGACTCGATCGCGCAGTTGCGCCGGCTGGCCCACGAGTTCGACGGCCCGATCCACGTGCACGCGGCCGAGCAGCGCGCGGAGCTGCGCGACTGCGTGGCCGCCACCGGCCGCACGCCCGTCGCGTGGCTGGCCGCGCAGGGCTGGCTGGACGCGCGCTGGCAGCTGGTCCACGCCACCCACGTCGATGCCGGCGAGATCGCCGCGACCGCCGCCAGCGGCGCCGGCGTCGTCATCTGCCCCGGCACCGAAGGCAACCTCGGCGACGGCTTCACCGACGTGCCCGCCTGGCTGGCCGCCGACGTGGACCTGGCGCTGGGCTCCGACAGCAACGTCACGCGCAGCTGGCGCGAGGAACTGCGCTGGATGGAGTACGGCCAGCGCCTGAAGCTCGAACGCCGCAACGTCGGCGCGCAGCCGCGCGGCGTCGCCAGCGCGGCCCACGGCCGGACGTCGCGGCCGCAGCCCGACACCGCCGCCAGCCTGTTCGAGCGCGCCCGCGCCGGCGGGGGCCGCGCGGCCGGGCAGGCGCGCTGGGGGCTGGAAGTGGGCGCCCGCGCCGACCTGCTGGTGATCGACCCCGACGACGCCAGCCTGCTGGGCCTGCCGCAGGCGCGCTGGCTCGACGCGCTGGTGTTCTCCAGCCCGGGCCGCCCGTGGCGCGACGTGATGGTGGCCGGCCGCTGGGCGCTGCGCCAGCACCGCCACGCCCACGTCGAGCGCATCGGTGCGGCGTTCGCGCAGGCGATGGGCTCGCTGTGGGGCGACGACCCGGCCGCCTGACGCCCGTCCGCCAGGGAACCAATGGCCCGACGGCCGGGTCTGACCCGCGTCAACGCCAGGTAAAGGCCCGTCCCTTGCCTCGACACGGACAACCGGAAGCAGAAAATGACCGGATGCGCGACCGCGCGATCCCGAAGGAGCTCGACATGAATGCCACCCCCGTCCCCAGCCCCGCGCCGGCGCCGTCCGCGGCGCGCACGCTCGCCCGCTCGCTGGCCATCGCCGCTGGCGCGCTGGCGCTGGCCTGCGGGGGCGCGCAGGCCCAGTCCCACGGCGGCGGGCACGGCGGTGGGCACGGTGGCGGTGGCTGGCACGGCGGTGGCGGCTGGCACGGCGGCGGCCACGCGGTCTACCGCGGCGGCTGGGGCTTCGACCCGTTCTGGGGCCTGGGCGTGGGCCTGGGGCTCGCGCTGGCCGCGCCGCTGTACTACGACTCGCCCGGCTACGTGGTGGTCGACCCGCCGGTGTACTACCCGCCGGCGTACTACCCGCCGACGCCCGTCTACGCGGCGCCGGTGGCACCGGCACCCGCCGCGCCGGCACCGACCCCGACGGCTGACCCGATCTTCTATCCGCGCAACGGCCAGTCCGCCGAGCAGACCGAGGCCGACCGCCAGGCCTGCAACCGGTGGGCCACCACCCAGCGCAACGCGATGGCCGACGCCAGCGTCTTCCAGCGCGCCACCTTCGCCTGCATGGATGGGCGCGGCTATACCGTCCGCTGAGCGCGCCAGCGCGTCACTTGCTGACGAGGCCGCAACAATCTGCCAAGATGGCCGCGCCGCCACCCCGGCGGTCGCCTCGAGGAGCCCGCGATGAGCAACCGCCACGGTACGCCGATCTGGTACGAACTGATGACCCGGGACCCGCTGGCGGCGCGCCGCTTCTACGCGGCCGTGGCCGGCTGGCACATCGACGAGGCGCCTGCGCCGGGCGCCTCGATGGACTACCGCATGATCAGCGCCGACGACGGCGCGGTGGGCGGCATGGCCACGCTCACCGACGAGATGTGCCGGCACGGCGCCCGCCCGTGCTGGCTGATGTACCTCGGCGTCGACGACGTCGACGCGTGCGTGGCGGCGATCGGCACGGCCGGCGGTCGCGTGGAACTGCCGGCGTTCGACATCCCGGGCATCGGTCGCATCGCGATGGTGACCGACCCGCAGGGCGCGCCGTTCTACGTGATGCGCGGCGCCAGCGACGAGAACAGCACCGCATGCGATCCCACCCGCGCCGGGCACGGCGCCTGGCACGAACTGCACGCGGCCGACGGCGCGCTGGCCGTCGAGTTCTACGTCCGCCAGTTCGGCTGGGGCCGCTCCGGCGCCATCGACATGGGACCGATGGGCGTCTACCAGCTGTTCACGATCGACGGGCGCGACCTCGGCGGCATCATGACCGACGCCAACTTCCCGCGGCCGGCCTGGCTGGTGTACTTCCGCGTCGACGGCATCGAGCGTGCGGCGCAGCGCATCGTCGAGGCCGGCGGCCAGGTGGTGCACGGCCCGATGGAGGTGCCCGGCGGTGGCTGGATCGTCAACGGCATCGACCCCGACGGCGCGATGTTCGCGCTGACCGGGACCCGCTAGGGCCTGTTCACACTGAAAGCCTGCCCTAGAACGAATAGCCCGCGGCCACGACCCAGGCGCGCGGGTTGAAGTGGATCGTCGTCGTCCGGATCACCCCCGAGGTGTCGGAGCGGTAGTTGCTGTTGACCCGCGCGAGCGAGTAGGCGGCCAGCACGTTGATCTCGCGCGTGATCTGGTACGAGGCGCCGACCGTGGCCGCCGGCCCGATCGAGCGCGACAGCTTGACCCGGGTCGGCCCGCCGTTGGCGGCGTCGCCGGCGGGGGTCGAATCGAGCTTGTAGAAGCGCGTGTAGTTGACGCCGATGCCCGCGTAGGGACGCAGCGCGCTGGAGCCGTCCAGGAACTTGTAGTTCAGCAGCAGCGAGGGCGAGAACCAGCGGGCCGTCGCCACCTCCTGGCCGTTGAACGGCACCGAGCCGACGGTGGCCGGTCCCTTGCCGTAGGTGCGCGACTTCGGCGGCACGCCGCCCGCGAGCTCCAGCCCCCAGTTGTCGTCCAGGTTGCGCACGTAGGCGAGGTAGGGCGTCGTGACGTCGCCCACGCGGATGTTGATGCCCGCCGGCGTGAACGGGCCGCTCAGGTCGTGGGCGGTGGTCGCGTAGTGGACGAAGTAGGCGCCGAGGCGCAGTTCGTTGGCCGGTGCCGCGTCGGCGGCGTGGGCGCTGGCGAGGCAGCCCGCCAGCAGGCCGGCTGCCGCGATGGCCGGGCGGGCGAAGGAAGTGGTGGGTGTGTTCATGCTGGCCCCTGGGTCAGAAGTTCGCGAAATAGGCCTGGGCGGCCGTCTCGCACGCCGTCTGGGTGAGGGGGAAGTGGTAGTTGGCGACCACGCCGTTGCCCACGTCGGTGGCCAGCGTGGTCGGGTCGGTGACGCCCTCGCCCAGGAACAGCGCGATCGCCTGCGAGGCGACGCTCGCCAGGCCCAGCACCATGACCCCCTGCGGCGAGTTGGGCACGCCGGGCGCGCCGAAGTAGCTCGCGAAAGCCGCGTTCGACACCACGGCGGCCTGCACGTCGGTGCTGATCTTGGCGGTGCCGGCCGTCGGCTCCGAGGCGTAGACGCCGGCCGCGATGGTGCCGATCACCGTGGCGACCTGGCCCGCGTTGGCGGTGTTGCCGTTGGTCGTCGGGTCGATGTCGACCACGCGCACCAGGCCCGCGGTGACCTGCGGCGTCCACAGGGCCTTCATCGCCAGCGTGTTGATCTTGTAGAAGACCTCCGGATCGTTCATGCCGCCGCACAGCATGACCGGCGCCTTGGGCGTCCAGCCGCGCAGGTCGTTCTTCTTCAGGTCGGCACGGATGCCCAGCGCCGGCGTGGCGGCCGGTGGCAGCAGCGTGGTGGGCGACGGGATGAAGCCGTCGGGCGTGGCCACGGAGTCGAGCGCGTAGGCGATGCGCAGGGAATTGTTGAACAGGTACGGGCTGCCGAAACCCAGCGCGCCGATCGGGTTGGCGGCCGCGCTCGGCGCCGCCAGCGCCGCGTCCAGCGCGGGGATGCCGGTGCCGGGCTCGGAGCCGGTGCCGGGCGTGGTGCTGTCGAACTCGGCGAACTGCGGCAGCTTGCCCGAGCTCACCAGCGTCGTGTACGTGTACTGGCCGGGGATCAGCGTGTCGATGCCGGTCGCGTAGGTGGCGCTGAAGACGTCGCTCGGCGACTGGTAGACGTTGCCGTAGGACTGCTGGTAGCTGTTGACGATCATCGGGTAGTAGATCGTGCCGCCCAGGCCCGGGGCGCTGTAGGTGATGGCCGCGTCGCCGAAGGCCAGCATGGCGTACGGGCCCGACATCGGCGCCGCCGCCGTCACGGTCATGCCCTGGGCCTCCATCGCGCGGTGGGTGGCCATGGCCACGTGGCCGCCCTGCGAGTAGCCGGTGATGAACAGCTTGCCGTTGTCGGTGACGCCGGCCGGCAGGCCGTCGGCGAGCGCGGTGCGCGCGGCGGCCAGCGCGTTGATGACGTCCTTCGACTGCTGGTCGGCGTTCAGGTACGGGTGGTAGGTGAGCGGCGACGCGTCGTAGCCGGCGTAGTTCGAGGCCACCACGATGTAGCCGTGGGCGGCGAAGAACGCGCCGATCATCGCGCTCTCCTGCCACGCCTCGTTCGTGGCGTCGGTGATGTTGGCGATGTTGTAGGTCTTCGTGACCGCGGTGCCGTGCGTGTAGACCAGGATCGGCCGGGCGCCCGAGCAGCCGGCGCCGCCGGTGGGCGCCATGATGGCGCCCGAGGCGGTGGTCTGCTCGTCCTTGCCGCCGACGGTCTGGTAGCGGAAGTAGTGGAAGTCGACGCCGCAGGTGGGCGTGCCGGCCAGCGCGACCAGTTGCTGGCCCTGCGCGGTCGCGCTGAGCTCCGCCGTCAGGTCCGCCGCATTGAGCGAGGCGACGCGCAGCGGCGGGGATTCGATCAGCGTTCCGGGCGCGGTGCTGTTGTTGACCGTCGCGCCGGGGCTGCCCCCGCCGCATCCCGCCAGGGTGGTCGCCGCGAGGGCGGCCACGCCGAGTGCAAGCGTCGTTCGCATGATGTCTCCTGGTGTTTTCCGTGCCCGTGCGCCCCGTGGCGCCTGCCGGCCGCTGTCGTGGGCCGAAGGCTTGGGCACCACGATAGTTCGATTTCATCCCCGGCCCGATGGGGTGTTCCCTGTGGACCGGCGACCATCATGGGCCGTCGCCCGCGCCCGGCATTGACGCACGACAACTGGCGTGCGGCGCGCCGCGAGCGCGGCCTTGCCGTGGCGGCCGCGGCAGCGGGGGCGCGCTCACGCGCCGTCGCGTTGCGGCGGGACGATCAGCCGCGCCGCGGCGGCGGTCTCCTTGAGCGACTTCAACAGCGCCGGCAGCTCCGGCCCGGGCGCCGGATGGGCGAGCAGGAAGCCCTGCATCTCGTCGCAGCCCTGGCGCACCAGCTGCAGGCGCTGCTCCAGCGTCTCCACGCCCTCGGCGATCACCCGCAGGCCGAGCTTGTGGGTCATCACGATGATGGTCTCGACGATTGCGGCGTCGTCGGAGTCGGTGGGGATGCCGCCGATGAACGAGCGGTCGATCTTGAGCCGGTCCAGCGGCAGCCGCTTGAGGTAGGCCAGGCTCGAATAGCCGGTTCCGAAGTCGTCGATGGACAGCTGCACGCCGAGCTCGCGCAGCGACTGCAGCACGCTTTGCGCATGCTGCGGGTCCAGCATGACGCTGCTCTCGGTGATCTCCAGCTCGAGGCACTCGGCGGGCAGGCCGCTGAGCTGCAGCGCACGCCGCACCGCGCCGTCGAGCCCGGGGCGCTGCAGCTGGCGCGCCGAGATGTTGACGGCCACGCGCAGCGGCGACAGGTTGTCGGCCAGGCCGTCGCGCTGCCACTGCGCCACCTGGCGGCAGGCCTCGTTGAGCACCCATTCGCCGATGCCCAGCACCAGGCCCGTCTCCTCGGCCATCGGGATGAAGGCGCTGGGCATCACCAGGCCGCGCACCGGATGGCGCCAGCGCACCAGCGCCTCGACGGCGCAGACCTCGCCGGTGGACAGGTCCAGCTGCGGCTGGTAGTGCAGTTCAAGCTCGTGGCGCTCCACCGCGCGCCGCAGGTCGTTCTCGAGCCGCAGCCGGCCGTGGGCCTGCGCGTCCATCTCGGGGCTGAAGAAGCGGTAGGCGTTGCGGCCCTCGCCCTTGGCCTCGTAGAGCGCGGTGTCGGCGTACTTCAGCAGCAGCTCGCCGCTGGCGCCGTCGCGCGGGAACAGGCTGACGCCCAGGCTGGCGGTGACGTGCAGTTCCTGGCCGCCGAGCACGAACGGCTCGCCGAGCGTGCGCATCAGCTTCTCGGCGATGCGCGCCGCATCCACCGAGCCGGCCACGTTGGAGACCACCACCTGGAACTCGTCGCCGCCGACACGCGCCACCGTGTCGTTGTCGCGCAGCGTGGCGCGCAGGCGGCGGGCGATCTCCTGCAGCAGGACGTCGCCGGCGTGGTGGCCCAGCGAATCGTTGACCAGCTTGAAGCGGTCGAGGTCCATGAACAGCACCGCCACCTGCTGGTCCAGGCGCTGCGCCTGCGACAGCGCCTGGCCGAGCCGGTCCATCAGCATGGCGCGGTTGGGCAGGCCGGTGAGGGAGTCGTGGTACGCCAGGTGCTCGATGCGGGCCTCCTGCGCCTTGCGCTCGGTGACGTCCTGCATCACGCCGGCGCGGCGCACGAAGCGGCCGGCGCCGTCGCGCACGAGGTAGACGCGCATGTGCACGTGGCGCTGCTCGTGGCCGGGCGGGCAGACGCGGAACTCGAGCTCGAGCTCGGTCTGCTCGAGGTCGTCCATGCGCGCGCGCACGGTGGCGCGGTCGTCCTCGTGCACGTAGGCGAGCCAGGCGCGCCAGTCGGCATAGACGGCCGCCACCGGCATGCACCAGATGCGCTCGAACGCCGGGCTCATGTAGAGCGCCACCTCGCGCTGCGGGTCGCTGAGCCAGAACACGTCGCCGATCGACTCGGCCATCTGGCGGAAGCGCTCCTCGCTCTCGCGCAGCGCGCCGCGCTCGCGCTCGAGCTGCGCGCGGTACCAGGCGTTCTCGATGGCCACCGGCAGCCGGCTGAGCAGGTCGTCCTGCTTGACGAGGTAGTCGGTGGCGCCCAGCTTGAGCGTCTGCGCGGCGCTGGTCTCGTCGCCTTGCCCGGTGATCACGATGATGGGCAGGCCCAGCGCGCGCTCGTGGCGCACCTCGCGCACCACGTCCAGCGCGTCCATGCCCGGCAGCTTGAAATCGAGCAGCAGCACGTCGGGCCCGTCGGCGACGTGCGGCGGCAGGCGCGCCAGGGCCTCCTGCGCGGTGTGCACTGTCGCCAGCTGCACGTGCGGCGCGTAGCGCGCCAGGTGGCGCTGCAGCAGGTCCACGTCGGCGGCGCTGGGCTCGGCATAGAGCACGCGGATGGGTGCCGAGCGCTGCGCCGAGGCCTGGCGGAAGGTGGCGATCACGCCCGCCAGCGTGGCCGGCAGGCGCTCGATGTAGGCGCCGGCCTTGACCACGTAGTCGTCGGCGCCGCTGCGCAGCGCCGCCACCACCAGCGCCTCGTCGCCCGAGCCGGTGAGCATCACCACCGCCACCGGCAGGCCGCGCGCGCGCACCTCGCCCAGCAGCTCGAGGCCGTTGCCGTCGGGCAGCCGCACGTCGACCAGCAGCACGTCGGGCAGGTCGCCCGCCGCCTCGCGCGCGGCCAGGCGCAGGCGCGCGTCGGCCAGCGTGTGCGCGGTAGCGATCGCGATGTCAGGCGCGAGCCGGGCCAGGCGCCGGCAGGTCAGGTCGGCGTCCTGTTCGTTGTCTTCGACGTACAGGACCTGCATGGGAGCGCGCCCCTCAGACCGGCTGGTGGTTCAGGACGCACCAGTAGAGGTCGATCTGGGCGGCCACGTCGATGAACTTCTCGAACTCCACCGGCTTGACGATGTAGGAGTTTGCGCCCAGCGCGTAGGCGGCGGCGACGTCGGTGTCCTCGCGCGAGGTGGTGAGCACCACGACCGGGATGCGGCAGTACGCGGGGTGCGCCTTCAACTGGCGCAGCACCTCGAGCCCGCTGACCCGCGGCAGCTTCAGGTCTAGCAGGATCACGACCGGCAACGGATGACCCGATGACCAGCGCGCCATCCAGTCCAGCGCCTCCTCGCCGTCGCGTGCCACCTCCAGCGTGTTGACGATATGGCGCTTGGCGAACGCGCGCTGCGTCAGGTCGACATCCATCGGGTTGTCTTCGACCAGCAGGATGGGGCGGCGATCTTCCATTGGCGCAGCATAGCGAAATGCGCCGCCTTGTACACGGCATTTGCACCGCCCCCATTCGAGGGGGCGGGATGCCGCGCGCATCAAGTCACATGTTCGGCGCCGGCACCGGCACGGGCAGCCGGATCCAGAAGGTGGCGCCCTGCCCCTTGGCGCTCTCGCCCCAGACCTTGCCGTTCATGCGTTCGACCGCCTTGCGCACGATCGCCAGGCCGACGCCGGTGCCCGGGAATTCCTCGGCGCGGTGCAGGCGCTGGAAGATCTCGAAGATGCGGTCGTGGTAGCGCATGTCGAATCCGGGGCCGTTGTCGCGCACCCAGAGCAGCGCGTGGTCCGGTGCCCGCCGCGCACCGATCTCGATCGCGCGATCGGGCCGGCCGGCCGTGAACTTGATCGAGTTCTCGAGCAGGTTGCGCAGCGCCAGCACCAGGCCCTCGCGCTCGCCCAGCACCACCAGGTCGGCGTCGACCGCCCGGACCAGCGCGACGGCCTGGCCGACAAGGTCGCCGGCCACGCCCTCCAGCACCGTCGCCACGACCGGGGCCAGCAGCACCGGGCCGAGCTGCGGCCGGCCGCGCTCGACGCGCGAGTAGGCCAGCAGGTCGTCGATCAGGTCGCCCATGTGGGAGGTCGCCTTGCGGATCATCGAGACGAAGAAGCGACCCTCCTCGTCGAGCTTGTCCGCATGGTCGGATTCGAGCAGGCGGCTGTAGCCGTCGATGCCGCGCAGCGGCGCCTTCAGGTCGTGCGACACCGAGTACGTGAACGACTCCATCTCGCGGTGCTTGGCCTCCAGCTCCGCGGTGCGCTCGGCCACGCGCCGCTCAAGTTCGATGTTGAGCGTCCGGATCTCCTGGTCGGCGCGCCGGCGCTCGGTGATGTCGATCAGGAAGCCGTGCCAGACGACGCCGCCCTCGCCCTCGCGCACCGGCATCGAGTGCGCCTCGACGCAACGCTCGCCGCCCGGCGCGAGCGGCACGCGGAACGTGGCCAGCCACGCGCTGCCCAGGCCGGCCGACAACTGCAGCGACGCGGCGACCGCGGCGCGGTCGTCGGGGTGCACCAGGTCCAGCAGGTCGATGCCGCGCTCGACCAGCGTGTCGGCATCGACGCCCAGCAGGTCGCGGATGGCCGGGCTCGCGAACGTGAACTCGCCGCGGCCGTCGGGATGCTGGCGATAGGAATGCACCGCGCCGGGCGCCGTCGCGACGATGCGCTCCAGGCGCTGCTGGGCGAGCCGGTGCGCGCTTTCCAGGGCCTCGCTGGTGCGCGCCAGCGTGATGTCCTCGGCGAAGCCGGCCATGTAGCGCATGCGCCCGTTCGCGTCGAACAGCGGAAAGCCGCGGCCACGGATCCAGACGACGCGGCCGTCGGGCCGGTTCACGCGGTACTCCGTCTCGTAGAAGCCGGCGGCGTTGGCGTGCTGGGCCGCGTCGGCCACGCGCTGGCGGTCGGCCGGGTCGACGCCATCCAGCCAGTGCACCAGGTTCTCGAACAGCGGCGCCGCGGGCCGGCCCCAGATGCGCTCGTAGGCCGAATTCATGTACAGCAGCTTCTGCGAGCGCGGGTCGACGATCCACATCAGGTCCAGCGAATGGTCGCCGAACATGCGCAGCAGCTGCTCGTTCTCGTGGGCCTGGCGGGTCGCATTGCGTTCGTCGGTGAAATCGGTGAACGAGACCACCACGCCGCGGCCCCGGCCCTCGCCCAGCGCCGCCACCGGCGTGGCGCGCGCCCGCACCCAGCGCCGGCCGTGGTGCGTGGTCTGCACGACGACCACGCCGGTGGTCGTCGTGCCGTCGCCGTGCAGGGCCCGCCACACCGGGCGCTGCTCCTCGGGCATGGGCACGCCCTGCTCGTCGGACTGGGCCCAGCCGAGGTCGTCGATGCGCTGGCCCAGCGCACCGTCGCCCAGCCCCAGCAGCCGGCGCGCGGCGGGGTTGGCATCGACGATGCGCAGCTCCTCGTCGAACCAGAGAACGCCCGATTCGAGCGCGTCGAGGACGCGCCTGTTGATGTCAGTCCCCACGCCGGCTCCTGGCTTGTCGTCTGCGGTCGCAGTTCCGGACTCTAGCCGCTCGCCGCGGTCGGCGACAGCTCGTCCGCGCGCTGGGCGCCGCCCGCCGGGGCGTCGGCCAGCCAGCGCAGCACGCGCGCGCCGGCCAGCGTCGCGCCGATCTTGTGGCGCCGGCTGGGGTGCACGGCGTCGAAGCCGAGCTCGAACACCAGCACCGGCGCGACCGCATGCACGCGGCCGAAGCGCAGGCCGACGTTGGCGCGCAGCCAGGCGTGCAGGCGCAGCAGCTCGTCGTCGGGCAGCGCGATCGGCACGCGGGCCAGCGGCAGCAGGCGCAGGCCCGCGGCCGCGGGATCGTCGGCGGGCGGTGGCAGGAACTCGCCGGCCATCGCGGCCGTCATCGCGGCGCGCTGTTCCTCCGCCGAGCGCGGCGCGCGGCTCCACAGCGCGAAGCCGCTCTCGACGACGGCCAGCGCCTGCGCCGCCGGCGCGCCGGCGGCCAGCGCATCGGCCGGCACGTACTGCAGGACGGCGCGCACGCGGTGCACGCCGGCGCGCACGCCCCAGGCCGCCGCCGGCTCGCGCTGGCGCAGCACCAGGCCGCTCCAGCCCCGGACGCGGGCGGCGTCGGCGTGCGCGGCCAGCGTGGCGCCATCCGGCGGCGCGCAGTCGGGCGCGGTGAAGATCGGCGGCAGCGCCGCCGGCGCCGCGAGGTCGGCGGCGGGCCAGCGGGCGAGCAGCTGCGCGCGCCGTCCCGCGGCCGGGACGGGGCCGCCATGCCAGTCGACGAGCGCCAGGTGCAGGCCGGTCGCCGCGGTGGCCGGGCGCCGGCGCGGCGCCCAGGCATCGGCCAGCGCGACCGGCCCACCGGCCCGCCAGGCGAACAGCACCGCCTCGATCGCGCCGTCGGCCGGCCACGCCGCCGGTGCCAGCCAGTCCGGCGGCAACAGTGCGTTCAGCAGGCGGCCGCCGCGCTGCCAGACGGCCACGTCGTCGCCGCGCCGCACCACCTGCACGCGCACGCCGCGCCAGCGCGGTTCGGCGCGCAGCTCGCCGCGCCGCCAGGCCTCCAGCAGCTCGGCATGGCGCGCAGCCGGCGCCTCGGCCAGCGGCGCGAACGCGTGCGGTTCCGGCGCGGCGGCCGGCGCGGCGGCGTGCAGCAGCGTGGCGCGCTGCCGATACCACTCCCAGGCGACCGCGTGGGTGTCGAGGTCGAACGCCCGCGCCCAGGCGCGCTGCCACTGCCACTCGTCGACGACCGGGCGCACCAGGCCGCACACGGCGCGCACGGCCCAGCGGCGCGCCAGCGCGTCGTCGAGGCCGGCGATGGTCGCGGCGACCGCGGCCGCGCGCGCCGCGGCCGGTTGCGCCGCCGCGGCGGTCCACTGCGCCTGCCAGTCCGCCAGCGCGGGCCGGGCCACGCCGTCGGGCCACGGCAGCAGCAGCGCGACGGCCTCGGCGGCCTCGGCACTGGCCGCGCGGCCGACATCGAACAACCAGGGCGCGGTGCCGTGCGCCGCCGCCAGCGTGCGCGCCGCTTCGGCCAGGGCAGCCTGGGTCAGCCGGGCGGGCCGCGCCGGGCGCGCATTCGGCGCGGCCACCAGCCAGGTGCCCGCGAGCGCGCCCGCGTCCGGTCCGGCGGCGCGCAGGTAGCGCGCGAGCGCGTCCACGCGGTCGGCGTCGCCCGGTCGGGACTCCAGCTCTTCGGTGAGGACGGCCAATGCACGCATGCGTGCATGATGCCCCGGCGACTTAGGCGGCCGCGCGCCAGCGACCGTTGTCGAGGCGGTTCAACGCCGCCGACGCCCATTCGCGCGCCAGCGGGAACGGGCCGTAGCCCGAATCGACGTTGATGTGGCCGGCGTTGCCCAGACTGATCCAGGCGCTGCCCCAGCGCGTCGCCCAGGCATGCGCCTGCGCCGCCGACATCCACGGGTCGTTGTCGCTGGCCACCAGTGCGGTGGGCATCGGCAGCGGCGTGCGCGGCAGCACGTGCGCTGCGTCGAACCGGTCCGGCTCGGCCGGGGCCACCAGCAGCATCGTGGCCACGTCGGCACGCGGCTGGCGCGAGACCGCGCGCACGCTGGCCAGGCAGCCGAAGCTGTGGGCGACGATCACGTGCGGGCCCGGGCCCAGGGCGGCCAGCGTGGTGGCCACGCGCTCGCTCCAGCGTTCGAGGTCGGGCGTGCGCCAGTCGTCCTGCTCCACCCGCACCGCGTCGGCCACCTGGCCCTGCAGCCAGCTCTGCCAGTGCCCGGCGCCGCTGCCGTGCAGGCCGGGCACGATCACGAGTCGCGAGCGCGACGGCGCCGCGGCGGCACGATCGACAGGCAGGGGCAGGACATCCATGCGTGCCAGCGTACGAGCGTGGCGGGCGCCCGCCTACGAAGGAAATGCCATATGCAGCGTCGTCCTGCGCGACCGACCCGGGAATATTGGCGCGCCGGCCTCAAGTCGGCGCCCGATCGGCCGAAGAGACGAACATGCGTCGGCCCCGCCCAGCACGAAAGCCCTTGCGGCGATCGTTGCAACAGCAGGGGAAGACGCCGGCATTTCTTCACGTCGCCGCCGCCGCGTTCGTGCCAGCCACTGGCGCGCCGTCCGGCCCGTGGGCAAGATGAGCGCGTGCGTCCGCGAACCGGCCGTGCGCGAAGGACCCTCGCCATGTTGACGCCCAGCATCACCGCCACGACACCTGTTGCTCCCGACACCTCGAACACCGCCCGCGCGGCGACGGTCGAGGCCTCGGCGCGCGCGGCCGAGCGTGCGCAGTCGCTGGCGGCCGACGCCAACGAGGCCCGGGTGGCCGACGTGGCGGCCGCGGCCGTGGCCGCGCGCCAGGCCGCGACGCAGGTGCCCGACCCGATGGCCAGCCTGTCGACCGTGGCCATCGCGGGCGCGCTCAACAGCCTGCCGGCCGCGCTCAACATGATGCGCAGCATCGTGATGGCCTCGGCCAGCGGCACGCTGACCGAGGCCGATCGCCAGACCCTGCATTCCGAATACGCGCAGCTGAGCGCCCAGGTGGTCAGCTCGGTGGGCAGCGTGGGCGCGGGCGCGCAGGCGCAGACTTCCACCGCGCAGGACAACGCGGGCGACGACAACGCCCATGCGTCGCACGACCAGCGCGACGCGCGCGGCGTCGCGCCGCCGCAGGCGGCCGTCCAGCCCGCCGTCGCGCAGCCGCCCTCGCCGGTTCCCGACGCCCAGGCGGCGCAGGACGGCACCGCCGCCGAGGCGCCGGTGCCGGACCGCCGCGCCCGGCGCGCCAGCGCGCCGCCGACGAGCTCGGCCGATCTCGAGACGCGCACGCCGGAACGGCGCACCCGCGTCGCGCAGGCGGAGCAGATCACGCAGTTCGTGCACGCCACGCAGCCGGAACCCGCCGCGCCGCGCGTCGTGGCGGTGGCCTGAGCGGCAGGGATTTCAGGCGGCCAGCCTGTCGGCTGCGTCGTCCGTTTCGTTGAGCACCCGCGCCAGCACGCGCCCCTCCAGTTCGGCGAACGCGGCCGCCCCGTGCGCGCGCGGCCGCGCCAGCGCCACGGCCTCGTCGAAGGTGACGCGGCCGCCCTCCACCAGCAGCACGCGGTCGGCCAGCGCCACCGCCTCGGCGACGTCGTGGGTGACGAGCACTGCCGTGAAGCGATGTTCGCGCCACACCGACTCGATCAGGCGCTGCATCTCGATGCGGGTCAGCGCGTCCAGGGCGCCCAGCGGCTCGTCGAGCAGCAGCAGCCGCGGGCGGTGCACCAGTGCGCGAGCCAGCGCCACGCGCTGGCGCTGGCCGCCGGACAGCACCGCGGGCCAGTCGCCCACGCGATCGGCCAGGCCCACCTGCGCCAGCGCGTCGCGCGCCCGGGCGGCCGCGTCGCGGCTCTCGAGACCCAGCGCCACGTTCTGCAGCACGGTGCGCCAGGGCAGCAGGCGCGCCTCCTGGAACATGATGCGCACGTCGTCGCGGCTGGCCGGGGCGCCGGGCTCGCCCAGCCGCACCGCGCCCGCCGACGGCGTCTCCAGGCCGGCCAGCAGGCGCAGCAAGGTGCTCTTGCCGCAGCCACTGCGTCCGACGATGGCGACGAACTGGCCGGCGCCCACGTCGAGGTCGATGTCGGACAGCACGCTGCGTTCGCCGAAGCGCTTGCCCAGGCCGCTCAGGTGCACGCCCAGGCCCGCGGCGGGCGGGGCGATCCAGTCTCGTTGCATCTTGGCGTTCTCCACGGATTCAGGCGCCGCCGCCCAGGTAGGCGGGATTCCAGCGCAGGAAGCGCCGTTCCAGGCCGCGCGCGATCAGGTCGGCGAGCTTGCCCAGCAAGGCGTACAGCAGCACGCCCACCAGCACGATGTCGGTCTGCAGGAATTCGCGGGCGTTCATGGTCATGTAGCCGATGCCCGATTGCGCGGAGATCGTCTCGGCCACGATCAGCAGCACCCACATGAGGCCCAGCGAGAAGCGCAGGCCCACCAGGATGGACGGCAGCGCGCCCGGCAGGATCACCTCCCGGTACAGCGGCCAGCCCTTCAGGCCGTAGCTGCGCGCCATCTCGATCAGGCCGGTGTCCACCGACTTGATGCCGTGGTACGTGTTGAGGTAGATCGGGAAGAACACGCCGATGGCCACCAGGAACAGCTTGGCCGATTCGTCGATGCCGAACCACAGGATGACCAGCGGGATCAGCGCCAGCGGCGGCACGTTGCGCACCATCTGCAGCGTGGTGTCGAGCAGCGTCTCGGCGGTGCGGAAGCTGCCCGTGAGCAGGCCCAGCGCCAGCCCCAGGCCGCCGCCGAGGACCAGGCCGGCCAGCGCGCGGCCGGTGCTGATCGCCACGTCGTGCAGCAGCGCGCCCGACAGCAGCAGGTTCCAGAACGCCGTGGCCACCGCGAACGGCTCGGGCAGGATGCGCGACGACAGCCAGCCGGTGCGCGAGGCCAGCTCCCAGCCGACGATCACGGCGATCGGCACCAGCCACGGCACGAGGCCGTTGACGCGTGCGAGCCTCATGCTCGACCTGCGGCCCTGCCGTCGGCGAGGGTGTGCTGTCCCAGGGAGCGCGCGAACCGGCTTTGCCGGGCGCGTCGCGGCGCACCCCCTCGGGGGGCAGCGACCGGCAGGGAGCGTGGGGGCGTCATTTCGGCACGATGTGGTTGGCGACGACTTCGCCGAACGGACCGGCGAGCACCGGGCCGGTCGACAGCTTCCGGCGCGTCTCGAGCGGCAGCAGCGGGAACACCAGCTCGGCGAAGCGGTAGGCCTCCTCCAGGTGCGGATAGCCCGACAGGATGAAGTAGTTCATCCCCAGGTCGGCGTACTCCTGGATGCGCGCCGCGACCTGCTGCGGATTGCCCACCAGCGCCGTGCCGGCGCCGCCGCGCACCAGGCCCACCCCGGCCCACAGGTTGGGCGAGACCTCGAGCCCGGCACGCGGGTTGGCCTTGTCGAACTTGCCGCCGTGCAGCTCCGCCATGCGGCGCTGGCCGATCGAATCCATCGCGGCGAACTTCTTCTGCGCCGCGGCCACGATGTCCTCGTCCAGGTGCGAGATCAGCTTGCCGGCGGCCGCCCACGCCTCGTCCTCGGTCTCGCGCACGATCACGTGCAGGCGGATGCCGAACTCGAGCTGGCGGCCCAGCTTCTGCGCGCGGCCGCCCACGTCCTTGATCTTCTCCGCGACGGCTGCCGGCGGCTCGCCCCAGGTGAGGTAGGTGTCCATCTGGGCCGCGCACAGGTCGTGCGCCGGCCCTGACGAGCCGCCGAAGAACATCGGCGGGTACGGGTTGGAGATCGGCGGATAGAGCACCTTGGCGCCCTCCACCTTCAGGTGCTTGCCGTCGTAGCTGAAGGACTCGCCGGCGTGGCTGCGCGCGAGCACCTCGCGCCAGATCGTCACGAATTCCTCGGACACCTGGTAGCGCTCCTCGTGGCTCAGGAACAGGCCGTCGCCGGCCAGTTCCTCCGGGTCGCCGCCGGTCACCAGGTTGACCAGCACGCGGCCGCCCGAGAGCCGGTCCAGCGTGGCGGCCATGCGCGCGCTCTGCACCGGCTGGACGATGCCGGGCCGCAAGGCGACCAGGAACTTCAGGCGCTGGGTCACGTCGACCAGGCTGGCCGCGACGATCCACGAGTCCTCGCACGAGCGCCCGGTGGGCAGCAGAACGCCCTCGTAGCCGAGCGTGTCGGCGGCGATCGCCACCTGCTTGAAGTAGGCCAGGTCGGCGATGCGGGCGCCGGTGCTGGTGCCGAGGTAGCGCGAGTCGCCGTGCGTCGGGATGAACCACAGGATCTTCATGGCGGTCTTTCTGGAGGATTGGGGAAACGGGGCGTCAGACGGATGCGGCAGCGGGCCGCCAGACGGCGTCGGCCACGCGCAGCGGCCTGGGGATCAGGCCGAGGCGGCTGAAGGCGTCGGCCACGCGCTGCTGGTCGGCGATGTCGGCAGGCTTGAGCACCGTCACCGGGCCGGACGTGCGCCGCGCCAGGAAGCGGATCGTGCCGGCCAGCGGCACCCCGGTGGCCTCGGACAGGAACTTGGCCGTCTGCGGCAGGTTGGCCTTGGTCCAGGCATCGGCCTCGGACAGCGCGGCGAACAGCGCCCGGAGCACGGCCGGCTGCTGGGTCAGGGCCTTGGAACCGAGGTAGAAGCTGTTGTTGCTGGACAGCCCCTGGCCGTTGCTCAGCACGCGGGCGCTGCCGTCGACCTCGGCGGCCGCGTAGTACGGATCCCAGATGGCCCAGGCGTCGAGCGCGCCCTTCTCGAACGCCGCGCGGGCGTCGGAGGGCGTGAGGTACAGCGGCGTGATGTCCGACCACTGCAGGCCGGCCTTGTCGAGCGTGCGCACCACGAGGTAGTGCGCGCTGGAGCCCTTCTGGAAGCCGATGCGCCGGCCCTTGAGGTCGGCGAGCGCCTGGATGGGCGAGTTCTTCGGCACCAGGATGGCGGAGTTCGCCGGCTTGGGCGGCTCCAGGCCCACGTACCAGATGTCCTTGCCGGCGGCCTGCGCGAACACCGGCGGGGTGTCGCCCGTGAAGCCGAAGTCGAGGCTGCCCACCGACAGCGCCTCAAGGATCTGCGGCCCCGCCGGGAACTCGACCCACTTCAGCGAGGTGCCGGGCAGGCGCGGCTCGAGCAGCCTGCGCTCGCGCGTGACCATCAGGTTGACCGAGGACTTCTGGTAGCCGATGCGCAGTTCGGCCGCGGCCGCGCGCGCGGGGCCGGCGGGCAGCGTCGTGGCGCCGAACGTGGCGCCCAGCAGCGCCAGGACGCGGCGGCGCGAGGTCGCGCGATCGTCGAGGTCGGACATCGCCAGCGCCCTACTTCGCCGCCACCGCGGCCGCGCCGGGCAGCGCGTCGACGATGCGGATCGGCTTCGGGATCAGCTTCAGGTCGTAGAACGTGTCGGCGATCTTCTGCTGCTCGGCGGCCACGGCCGGCGTCAGCGGCACCACGCCGAAGCGGTAGCGCCGCAGGCTGGCCTCGACGACGGCGGCGTCCAGCCCCTGCAGCGGCGCGATCAGCGCGGCGGCGCGCGGCACGTCGGCCAGCACGAAGCGCGCGGCGTCCTGGGTGTTGGCGAACAGCTCGCGGATGACCTGCGGATTGGCCTGCGCGTAGTCGGTCTGCGCCAGGTAGTAGTTGAAGTCGTTGACCACGCCACTGCCGTCGGCGAGCTGGCGCGCGCCGGTCTGCTTCTCCACCGCGGCCAGGAACGGATCCCAGATCGCCCAGGCGTCGACCGCGCCCTTCTCGAACGCCGCGCGCGCATCGGCGGGCGCCAGGAACACCGGCGTGATGTCGGCGTAGGCCAGGTGGTTCTTCTCCAGCAGCTTGACGAGCAGGTAATGCACGTTCGAGCCCTTGTTGAGGGCGACGCGCTTGCCCTTGAGTTCGGCCACCGACTTCAGCGGCGAGTCCTTGGGCACCACCAGCGCCTCGGCCAGCGGCGCGGCCGGGTCGTTGCCGACGTAGACGAAGCGCGCGCCCGCGGCCTGCGCGAAGATGGGCGGCGCCTCGCCGACGAAGCCGACGTCCACCGAGCCGACGTTCAGGCCCTCCAGCAGCTGCGGCCCGGCCGGGAACTCGACCCACTTCACGCCCACCCCCAGCGGCGCGAGGCGCCTTTCCAGCGTGCCCTGAGCCTTCTGAAGCACGAACAGGCTGGCCGACTTCTGGAAGCCGATGCGCAGCTCCTTGGCGGGCTCGGCGGCGGCGCCGAAGGTGGCCAGCGCCAGGGCCAGCGCAGCCAGGCCACGCAGCCAGCCGCGGCGTTGCGCCGGTCGGTGCGAATGCAGGAAGGTCGTCATCGGGAAGTTCTCCGGGGTCGTTGTTCGAGGAAGCGGGGGAGGCGTCAGGCGACGAGCGCCAGCGGGGTCGGCGCGGGCTCGGCGTGCGCGCGTGGGGCGAGCGGGCTCTCGGCCAGCGCGCGCTCGACGCGGCGCGCGACGTCGTCGTGCGCCACGTGGCCGTGCAGCGCGTGCGGCGTGAACTGCGCGTCGACGGCGTAGACCGCGTCGAGAATGTGGCGCGCGCCGAGGGCGGCGAGCACCGGCTTGAGCGCGTAGTCGAGCGCCAGCAGGTGGGCGGCGCTGCCGCCGGTGCCCAACGCCAGCACCGTCTTGCCGCGCAGCGCATCCTGCGGCAGCAGGTCGAGGAAGCTCTTGAGCAGGCCGCTGTACGAGGCCTTGTAGATGGGGGTGGCGACCACGACCAGGCGCGCAGCGGCCACCTGCTCGATGGCGCAGCGGATCGCCGGGTCGTGGAAGTCCGCACGCACCAGGGCGGCGGGCGGCAGGTCGCGCAGCACGATCTCGACGCGCGGCGTGCTGTCGGGGAATCGGCTCAGGACATGGCGCAGCAGGGCCGTCGAACGGGAATTCGCCGACGGACTGCCGGCGAGGGCAACGATGGACATGCGACGGAGTGTTGCGTTGTGAACAGTTCCGTCACGATAGGGACAGCGCCCCGCTGCGAAAACGAATGCAAACGGCTATCGTTATCCGCGTGCCGCCTTTGTCGGCGAACGCGCATCGTTATACGCCCGGCGTTGACGGTTCAGGCGTCGGCATCCTCGGGGTCGTCGCCGAACGCCGTGCGGAACGTGCCGCATGCCAGCCCTTTCTCGCCCAGCGCGCGCACCAGCACCGCTTCATCACCGTGGGTGACGATCACCCGCGCACAGCGCGTGGCCTCGACCGCGGCGAGCAGTCCCGGCCAGTCGGCATGGTCGCTGAGCACGAAGCCGCGATCCAGGCCCGCGCGGTGGCGCGCGCCGTGCTGCTGCATCCAGCCGCTGGCGAAGGCCTCGCGCACGCGCACTGCGCGCTGCCAGCGCCAGGGCGCCTGCGCGCCCGGGGGCGCGACCACCAGTGCCCCGCGCAGCGCGCGCGGATCCTCCAGCTCGCTCCACGGCCGCGTCGGCGGCAGCGCCACGCCTTCGGCCACGTGCGCGGCGTTGATCGCCGCCGCGGCCGGATGCACGTAGATCGGGCCGATGCCCGGCTCGATGGCGGCCAGCACGTGCTGCGTCTTGCCCAGGCTGTAGGCGCCGACCAGGCTGGCCTCGCCGGCGGCGGCGTTGGATTGCCACCAGCGCGCCATGTCGTCGAACACGTCGGCGTGGCGCGGCCAGCGGTAGATCGGCAGGCCGAAGGTGGCCTCGGTGACGAAGCAATCGCAGCGCACCGGCTCGAACGGTTCGCAGGTCGGGTTGGTGTCGCCGCCGGTCGACAGGCAGTAGTCGCCGGCCACCACCCACACCTGGCCGGCGGCCTCGATGCGCACCTGGGCCGAGCCCAGGATGTGGCCGGCCGGGTGCAGGCTCACCCGCGCGTCGCCGATGGCCACCTGCTCGCCCCAGTCCAGGCCGGTGACGTCGATGCGCCCCAGGCGCGCGCGCAGCACGCCCACACCGCGGCGGGCGGCCAGGTAGAGCCGGTGGCCGGTGCGCGCGTGGTCGGCGTGGGCGTGCGTGATCACGGCGCGGTCGACCTTGCGCCACGGGTCGATGAAGAAGTCGCCGGCCGGGCAGTACAGGCCCTCGGGGCGCCGGACCACCAGGTCAGCGGCCACCGCCGGCCCCCGATTGCACGCCGGTGCGGCGCGCCAGCAACGCCCGGGGGCCGGCGGCGGCACGCCGGTGCGCGCCGTCACATCCGTGGCCGACCCGCGTGGAATACTGCGCTGCATGGAGCAGCCTTCTTCCCCCGCCGCCGGCGCCGCGGCCCCGCAGCCGCCGCGGCACGAGACGCTGGCCGAGCTCACCGCGCTGGCGCTGGGCGCCGACCCGGCGCGCCTGACGCTGGCACAGCTCTACCTGGGGCTGGACGGCCGCATCCCGCGCCGGACCTACTGGCTGCACGGCGTGCTGTCGCTGCTGCTGCTGGGCATCGTCGTCAACGCGCTGCTGGCCATCGCCAACGTCGACAACGAGACCGCGGGCAAGCTGGCCAACCTCGTCTTCCTTTGGCCGCTGATCGCGGTCTCGGTCAAGCGCCAGCACGACTTCGACTTCTCGGGCTGGTGGGCGCTGATCCACTTCGTGCCCGCCATCGGCTCGCTCATCCTGCTGGTGGTCGACGGCAGCCTGCCCGGCACCCCCGGCCCCAACCGCTTCGGCGCCGACCCGCGCGTGGCGCTTGCCCGCGCCCGCGTCAGTAGCGGCCATTGATGCCCGCCATGCGCAGGAACCAGTGCGCCACCATCGCGACGAAGGTGCGGCGCAGCACCGCCAGCCAGCCCTTGGCGTAGGGCGGTGCGACGACGGCGCTGGACGCCGCGATCGCGATGTCGAGCTCCGCGGCGACGCGCTGCGCGAACGGCCCGTCGCAGACCACCACATTGGCCTCCAGGTTCAGCAGCAGCGACAGCGGGTCGATGTTGGAGCTGCCCAGCGTGGCCCAGTCGTCGTCGACGACGGCCATCTTCGCGTGCAGGTAGGCCGGCGTGTACTCGTAGATCTGCACGCCGCGCGCCAGCAGCTCGTCGTACAGCACCCGGGCGGCCATGCCGGCGATGCGGTAGTCGATCTTGCCCTGCAGCAGCAGGCGCACCCGCACGCCGCGCTCGGCCGCCTTCGCCAGCGCGACGCGGAAGTGGCGGTCGGGGTAGAAGTAGGGCGTGACCAGGTCGATGCGCTCGCGCGCGTGCTGGATCGCCTCCATGTAGACGCGCTCGATCGAGCGCCGCTGGCGCAGGTTGTCGCGCACCACGAAGGCCAGGTTGACCGGCGGCTGCGGCTCGGGGGCCGAGGCGCGGTGCGGGCGCACGATGCGCAGGCGCGTGGCCAGGCGGCGCGCCCGCGCCATCGGGGCGGCGCTGCGCGCCAGGCTGGCCAGCTCGTCGCGCCAGACGTGCCCCAGCATCGCACGCGTCCAGATCGCCTGCACCGACTGCTCCACCTCGGCCACCGCCTTGCCGCGCAGCAGCGCCGCGAAGTCGAGCCGGGGCGCATCGCTCCAGCCGTGGTGCAGGTCGTTGCGGTCGGCGATCAGGTTGATGCCGCCGACGAAGGCGACCTGGCTGTCGACGACGCACAGCTTCTGGTGCAGCCGGCGCGCCTGGCCGGGCTGGAAGTAGCTCCACCAGCGGTCGATCGGCCGGAACACCGCCAGCTCGACGCCCGCCGGCACCATCCACTCGCGCAGCGCCGCCAGGGTGGCCTTGGAGCCGAAGCCGTCGACCACCGCCCGCACCTGGACCCCGCGGCGCGCAGCCTCGGCCAGCAGCAGCGCCAGCGTGTGCGCCACCGCGTCGTCGTGGAAGATGTAGGTGGCCAGCCAGACCGTGTGGCGCGCCTGCGCGATGGCCGCGCCCATCGCCGGGAACAGGTCGTCGCCGCCGCGCAGCAGCTCGATCGAATGGCCGCCCTCGAACTTCGGCTTGACGCCGAGGCTCCAGGGGGCGCGCGCATTGGCGCGTTCACGTCGCTTGGCGCGAATCGCGGAACTCCCGGTTTCCAGGTTGCTCGCCGGGGGCGCCGGCCACGATGGCGCGGACGCGCCGGACGTCAATTTAGCTCAAGCTCGGCCACGTACGGCAGGTGGTCGGACATCCGGGCCCAGCCGCCCCCGCGCGGCACCATCGTGCCCTCGCAGCGGAAGCCGCGCATGTAGATGCGGTCCAGCGAGAACACGGGCAGGCGCGACGGAAACGTCGGGCGCTTGGGCACGCGCTTGTCGGACGACAGCGCGCGCGTCAGGCCGGCGGCGGCCATGGGGATGTCCAGGCGTTCGCCCCAGTCGTTGAAGTCGCCCGCCACCAGCACCGGCTCGTCGGGCGGCAATTCCTTGGCGATGTACTGGGCCAGCCGCTGCGCCTGGCGCATGCGGCTGGAATGCACCAACCCGAAGTGGGCGACGATCGCATGCACCGTCGTGCCGTTCCAGTCGACCGGCACGTACAGCAGGCCGCGCTGCTCGAAGCGGTGGTCGGAGACGTCGTGGTGGCCGACATCGCCCAGCGGCCAGCGCGAGAGCAGCGCATTGCCGTGCTCGCCGTGCTTGGTGAACGCGTTGGAGCGGTAGGCGGAGTTGTAGCCCTCGGGGGCCAGGAACTCGGCCTGGCCCTGCTCGGGCCAGCCCAGGATGGTCTGGTCGAAGCGTGCGGCGTCGCGGGTGTGGTGCAGCCGCACCTCCTGCAGGAACACCAGGTCGGCGTCCAGCGCCTCGACGCCCAGCACCAGGTTGTGGATCTCCAGGCGCTTGGCGGCGCCCAGGCCCCGCACGCCCTTGTGGATGTTGTACGTGGCCACGCGCAGCCGCGTGGCGGCGGTGGCGGTCTGGGGCGGCAGGACGGTGAAGTCCGACGTCATGTTCATCACGGCAGGTGGCTCACGCGGCGAGGCGTGCTCGGGGAAGTGGACAGGGCCGCGACGAACGACTCGCGGGAGGATCCACAGGCAATCGTCATGCCGGCACATGATGCCACCGAACGCGCGGCCGGGGGCGGGGAGCGCAGCGAGCCGGGTCGTCTCCCGCCGGCGCGCGCTCGGCCGCTCCGGAGCAAGCCGGCGTGAGCCCCTCGGGGGCGGGGAGCGCAGCGAACCGGGTCGTCTCCCGCCGGCGCGCGCTCGGCCGCTCCGGAGCAAGCCGGCGTGAGCCCCTCGGGGGCGGGGAGCGCAGCGAGCCGGGTCGTCTCCCGCCGGCGCGCGCTCGGCCGCTCCGGAGCAAGCCGGCGTGAGCCCCTCGGGGGCGGGGAGCGCAGCGAGCCGGGTCGTCATGTCTTCCAGCGGGGCAGGTGCAGGATGGCCTCGGCGTTGGACGGCGAGAAACACGCGTCGGCCGCCGCGCGCCAGGGCAACCACTGCAGCGCCGTGTGCTCGCGCGGTGCCAGCGTCACCGGCGTGCCTGCCGGCACCTCCAGCGCGAACACATGCTCGGTGTTGTGCGTGACCCCGGGTGCGTAGCGGGCGCGCCAGCGCGGGTAGATCTCGTAGAGGTTGACCAGTTCGCAGTCGCGCAGCGCCGCCAGCGGCACCGCCGCGCTGCCGATGGCGATGCCGGTTTCCTCGCCCACCTCGCGCACGCAGGTCTCGACCAGCGACTCCTCGAGGCTGTCGCGCGAGCCGGTGACGCTCTGCCAGAAGCCGGGCGCGTCGGCGCGCTCGATCAGCAGGACGTCGAGCTGCGGGGTGTGGATGACGACGAGGACGGACTCGGGGATCTTGGGCGGGCGAGCGGCGGCGGACGGGGAACTCATGGGCCCATGCTAGCGCGACGGCGACGCCGGCCCGACGACCTGCGAAAATGGCCGATTACCCGCTCCGCCTTCCCATGAACCCCCAAGCCGAAGCCATCCAGGCCCAACTGCGCCGAGTCGACGATTACCTGAGCAAGGGCCTGCTGCGCGCCGAGGAGGCCGAGGCCCAGCGCGCCGCGCTGATGAGGAAGCTGATGCAGGCGCTGGTGCCCGACACGCCGGCGCCCAAGGTGCCGCTGCGGGTGCGCGCCTGGGCCGCGGTGGCCATGGTGGCGCTGGTGGGCGGCTTCACGGCCTACCTGATCTCGGGCCACGCCGGGCTGCGGGCGCGCAGCGAGCTGATCCTGGAGCAGGGCAAAATCGCCGCGGCGCAGGACGCGCAGAACCGGCGCGAGCGCCTGGAGCGCATCCGGCGCGGCGAATCGCTGGCGCCCGACCAGTACGGCCGCTTCGCCCCGGCGGCGTCCGCCGCGTCGGGAGCCTCCGCCGGCGCGCCGGCCGGCGCGGCCTCCCTGGCCGCCGTCCCGGCGAAGTCGGCCGCCAGCGCCGCCGCCGAGGCGATCGCCCCGCTGCTGTCGGGACGCATCGAGCTCGCTGCGAAGTTCGCGGGCCAGGTCGCGTCCGACGACACCGTCTTCGTGGTGGTGCGCCTGCCTGGCGACCCGGACGGGCTGCCGCTGGCGCAGATCCGCGTCGAGGTCAGCAACCTGCCGTTCGACTTCGACATCGGCACCAAGGAGATGATCGGCTCGCCCGACCGCTTCATGCACGCCGACAAGGTGATCGTGTCGGCGCGGATCTCGAAGAGCGGCAGCGGGCGGGTGAAGCCGGGCGACCTGGTGGGCCAGTCCGGCGCGGTGGCGCCGTGGTCCAACAGCGTGCGGTTCGCGATCGACCAGGTCGTGCGCTGACGCCGACGCCGTCGTGCACCGCGCGCCATGAGCGATCATGGAGCCCCCGCCGCACACTCGCCTTCCGCCGCGCATGACCCGACGCCCTGCCGCCCGCTCCACCCTTGCCCGCACGCCCTGGCGCGCGATCGCGCTCCTGGCCACCCTCGCGACGTGCGTCGAGGCGCACGCGCTGGACGTCGCGACCGGCGAGTTCCCGCTGGCACTGGCCGACCACGCCGCCCGCATCGGCCAGCGCACGCTCGCCCTGCCGGAAGGCACCTGGACGCTGATCGGCCGCAACCGCCGCACATTCACGACCCCGCGCGGGGAGGTCAACGGCATCACCGCCTGGATCGCCGGCCAGTCGGGCACCGGGTTGACGGCCGTCGTGGTGCTGTCGCTGCTCGACGCCGACATGCCGCAGTCGAACAACTGGCTGGACGGCAAGTGCGCCGTCAACGAGGACATCCTCAAGGACGATCGCTCGCGCGGCATCCACCTGCCCGAGTGCCTGGCGATCCTGGGTCACGCGGACGTCCAGACCGAATACGCCCCGCAGGCGCCGCGCGCCATGAACTGGCTGCGCGCCCATGCCGCGGAGGCCTCGCGCACGATGGTGGAATTCCGCTACAGCGAACGCAGCCTGTCGACGGTCGGCGCGGTGTCGATCTTCCTGCCCACCGCCGATTTCGAGGAGGACGCGAAGGCGCGCGACTGGGCGCGCGGCCTGCGCGCGGCGTTCCAGCCCTTCTTCGAGGGCCGCCAGCAGTCGCTGGCCCTGCCGGTGCTGCCGCAGCCGCCCGCGGCCCCCTGACGGCGCCGGCGAGAAAAGGCCCGCGGGGTTCGCCTGGGCGTTCCCGTGCGGGCCTGGAGCGACCGGTGCAGGGCCGGCCGGTGCGGGCGGCGGATCAGGCCGTCGGCGTCGTCACCGCCGGGCTGCGCAGGCGGATGTGCAGCTCGCGCAGCTGCTTCTCGTCGACGGCGCTCGGGGCGCCGGTGAGCAGGTCCTGAGCGCGCTGGGTCTTCGGGAAGGCGATCACGTCGCGGATCGACTCGGCGCCGGTCATCATCGTGACGATGCGGTCGAGGCCGAAGGCCAGGCCGCCGTGTGGCGGGGCGCCGTACTGCAGCGCGTCGAGCAGGAAGCCGAACTTGATCTTCGCTTCCTCCGCGCCGATGTTGAGCGCGCGGAACACCTTGCTCTGCACCTCGGCGCGATGGATACGCACCGAACCGCCGCCCAGTTCCCAGCCGTTGAGGACCATGTCGTACGCCTTGGCGATGCAGGCGCCCGGATCGGTGTCCATCAGGTCCTCGTGCCCGTCCTTGGGCGCCGTGAACGGGTGGTGCACCGCATTCCAGCGGCCTTCGTCGTCGTCGCGCTCGAACATCGGGAAGTCGACCACCCACAGCGGGGCCCAGCGGTCCTCGAACAGGCCGTTGGCCTTGCCGAAGTCGGAGTGGCCCACCTTCAGGCGCAGCGCGCCCATGGCGTCGTTGACGGTCTTGGCCTTGTCGGCGCCGAAGAAGATCAGGTCGCCGTTGGCCGCGCCGGTGCGCGCCAGGATCTCGGCGATGGCCTTGTCGTGCAGGTTCTTGACGATGGGCGACTGCAGGCCTTCGCGGCCCTTGGCGACGTCGTTGACCTTGATCCAGGCCAGGCCCTTGGCGCCGTAGATCTTGACGACTTCCGTGTAGGCGTCGATCTCGCCGCGGCTGATCTCGGCGCCGCCCTTGACGCGCAGCGCCACGACACGGCCGCCGGGCAGCGTGGCCGCCGACGAGAACACCTTGAAGTCGACGTCGGCCATGACGTCGGTGAGCTCGGTGAACTCCATCCTGATGCGCAGGTCGGGCTTGTCGGAGCCGTACAGGCGCATCGCGTCCTGGTACGTCATGACCGGGTACTTGCCGAGGTCGACGTTGATCGCGTTCTGGAACACCGAGCGGATCATGCCTTCGAACATGTCGCGGATCTCGTTCTCGGTCATGAACGAGGTCTCGATGTCGATCTGCGTGAACTCGGGCTGGCGGTCGGCGCGCAGGTCCTCGTCGCGGAAGCACTTGGTGATCTGGTAGTAGCGGTCGAAGCCGGCCACCATCAGCAACTGCTTGAACAGCTGCGGCGACTGCGGCAGCGCGAAGAAATGGCCGTCGTGCACGCGGCTGGGCACGAGGTAGTCGCGCGCGCCTTCGGGCGTGCTCTTGGTCAGCATCGGGGTCTCGATGTCGACGAAGCCGTTCTTGTCGAGGAACTGGCGCACTTCCATCGCCACGCGGTAGCGCAGCATCAGGTTCTTCTGCATCTGCGGGCGGCGCAGGTCCAGCACGCGGTGCGTGAGGCGCGTGGTCTCCGACAGGTTCTCGTCGTCGAGCTGGAACGGCGGCGTGACGCTCGGGTTCAGCACCTCGAGCTCGTGGCACAGCACCTCGATCTTGCCGCTGGTGAGGTTGGCGTTCTCGGTGCCGCCCGGGCGGGCGCGCACGACGCCGGTGACCTTCAGGCAGAACTCGTTGCGCACGATCTCGGCCGTCTTGAACATGGCTTCGCGATCGGGGTCGCAGACGATCTGCACGAGGCCTTCGCGGTCGCGCAGGTCGATGAAGATCACGCCGCCGTGGTCGCGACGACGATGCGCCCAGCCCATCAGGGTGACGGTCTGGCCCATCAGCGTCTCGCTGACCAGGCCGCAGTAGGTGGTTCTCATGGCAGTACTCCGTTTTGGACGGTTTGTTCGGCAAGCGCGACGCGCGGCGTCTGGGCCGGCGCGGCCTGGCAATTCGGAAAGGGAACTCGGGGCAGGCCGGAGGCGGGGGATCACCCTCAGGACTGAACGCCGATGACCTCGTGGCGTTCAGCCCACCCGATTGGGGTCGGCCCCCTCCGGCGGGACCAGGATCCCGGCCGGGGGCGCGACGACGCCCATGGAGATGATGTATTTCAGGGCCTCGTCGACGCTCATGCGCAACGGCTTGCAGGCGCTGCGCGGCATCATCAGGAAGAAGCCCGAGGTCGGGTTGGGCGTGGTCGGCACGTACAGGCTCACGTGCTCGCCGGACAGCGCCGCGGCCACCTCGCCCGAGGGCTTGCCGGTGACGAAGGCGATCGTCCAGCTGCCTTCGCGCGGGTACTGCACCATCACCGCCTCGCGGAACGCGTTGCCGTTGGTGGAGAACAGCGTGTCGGAGACCTGCTTGACCGAGACGTAGATCGACTTGACGATGGGGATGTGCGACAGCAGGTTGTCCCACTGCTTGAGCCACCACGCGCCCACCATGTTGGTGACGAACATGCCCGTGACCAGCAGCAGCAGCACCAGCAGCACCACGCCCAGGCCCGGCACGCCCGCCAGCAGGGCGATGAAGTTCTCGGCGCTGGTGGGCAGCACGTGCTGCACGCCGCCCAGGATGCCATGGAAGACGCCGTCCATCAGGCCGACCGCCCACATCAGCACGCCCACGGTGATCGCGAGCGGCAGCCACACGAGCAGGCCGGCGAACAGGTACTTTCTCAAGAAGGGCTCCCGCCGCGGGCGAGCGCGGCCGTGATGGCGTGCATGGTCGGGCCGCGGGTCAGTGGCAGGCGCAACTGCCGCCGCCGTGCGAACCGGAGGACGACGCCGAGGCCGAGGTGCCGCTGTCGGACGACGGGGCCGGCGTGGCGGCCGGCGCCGCGGGGGCGGCACTGCCGCCGCCCTCGCCGGAGGTGGCCGGCGCGACGGCCGTGGCGGGCGCGCTGCCGCCCTTGAAATCGGTGGCGTACCAGCCGGAGCCCTTGAGCTGGAATCCGGCCGCGGTCACCTGCTTCTGGAATTGCTCGGCGCCGCACACCGGGCAGGTGGTCAGCACCGGGTCGGACATCTTCTGCAACACGTCGCGCGAATGGCCGCACGAAGCGCAGCGATACGCGTAGATCGGCATGGCTAGGCTCTCGACTCAAAACATGAAATTATAGATTGCCCGGGCCGCCGGGGCCAGAAGCCCCGGGCGGACGGGCCGCGAGACGTCAATATGACGCCATTTCGTGACGATTCAACCCGGCAGGCCGCCGGGCATGTGGCCGGTCAATGGAAGTGGACGAACAGGCGCACCGCGCACAACCCAAGCACGAAGCCCACCGCCACCCACAGCACCGCCTGCAGCAGCCGGTTGGTGCGCCGCTGTTCCGCCAGCAAGGCAGTCACCAGCGCGGCGGAGGCCGGCGCCTCGGCGCCCGCGGACTGGCGGGCGGCGATCGTGAGCGCCTGGTGCACCAGCCGCGGCAGCGCCGGGAGGTAGTGCGCGTAGCGCGGCGCCTCGTCCTTGAGCCGCTCGACGAAGCCGCGCCAGCCGACCTGCTCGTTCATCCAGCGCTCGAGGAAGGGCTGCGCGGTGCTCCACAGGTCGAGCTCCGGGTCGAGCTGGCGCCCCAGGCCCTCGACGTTGAGCAGCGTCTTCTGCAGCAGCACCAGCTGCGGCTGGATCTCGACGTTGAAGCGGCGCGAGGTCTGGAACAGGCGCAGCAGCACCTGGCCCAGCGAGATGTCCTTGAGCGGGCGGTCGAAATGCGGTTCGCAGACGGTGCGCACCGCACTCTCCAGCGATTCCAGGCGGGTATCGGCCGGCACCCAGCCGCTCTCGATGTGGAGCTCGGCCACGCGCTTGTAGTCACGCCGGAAGAAGGCGACGAAGTTCTGCGCCAGGTAGTCCTTGTCGGACTCGGTGAGCGTGCCGATGATGCCGAAGTCGAGCGCGATGTAGCGGCCGAAGGTGGCCGGCGCGACGCTCACCTGGATGTTGCCCGGGTGCATGTCGGCGTGGAAGAAGCCGTCGCGGAACACCTGGGTGAAGAAGATCGTGACGCCGTCGCGCGCCAGCTTCGGGATGTCGACGCCGGCCTGGCGCAGGCGGTCGACCTGGCTGATCGGCAGGCCGTACATGCGCTCCATCACCATCACGCGCGAGGTGCAGAAGTCCCACAGCATCTCGGGCACCAGGATCAGGTCGAGGCTGGCCATGTTGCGGCGCAGTTGCGCGGCGTTGGCCGCCTCGCGGATCAAATCCAGCTCGTCGTGGAGGTAGGTGTCGAACTCGGCGACGACGTCGCGCGGGCGCAGCCGCTTGCCGTCGACGCTGACGCGCTCGATCCAGCGCGCCACGGTGTGCAGGATGGCCAGGTCGCTCTCGATGGCCTGCAGCACGTTGGGCCGCAGCACCTTCACGGCCACCTCGCGGCCGCCCTTGAGCGTGGCGAAGTGCACCTGGGCGATGGAAGCGCTGGCGATGGGGGTGGTGTCGAAGCTGTCGAACACGTCCTCGAACCTGCGGCCCAGTTCCTTGAGCAGGCCCGCTTCCACCAGGGTGCGCGCGGCCAGGCCGTCGAACGGCGGCACGCGGTCCTGCAGCAGCGCGAGCTGGTCGGCGATGTCGGCCGGCAGCAGGTCGCGCCGCGTGGACAGCACCTGGCCGAACTTGATGAAGATCGGGCCCAGCCGCTCCAGCGCCTGGCGCAGCCGCGCACCGCGCGGCTCGTCGTAGCTGCGGCCGATGGCGATCACCCGCGCGAGCAGGCGCAGCCAGGGCTGGCGCACGCGGCCGAGCGCGATCTCGTCGACGCCGAAGCGCAGCAGCGTGAACGTGATGAAGAAGAGCCGGCCGAAGTGCTTCATCGGTCGCGGCCGCCCGCGCGGCGTTCGCCGAGGCGACTCACTTGCTGCGGGCCTGGAACATGTCGAACACCTGCCCCACCGCCTTGCGGGCCACCTCGGCGGCCTGGGCGAGCTGCGCGCTGGCGCGGCTGACGCCTTCGGCCAGGGTCGGCCCGAAGAAGCGCTCGGCATCGGCCGCCGGATCCCAGCGCACGTTCTGCGCGATCCAGTTGAAGTCGGCCGCGAACGCGCCGTCGCCGTCGATGGTCATCGGCGGCAGCCCGCCCTTGATGACGTTGCCGGCCACCCTGGCCGGTTCGGACGCGTCGATGCGCACGTTGAGCTCGGGCGTGACGCCGGCCTCCTCGGCCGTCTCCACGCCCTCGAAGAGGCCGGCCGGCGTGATGCGCAGCGTCAGCGGCGGCGGCACCGGGATCAGCCCCGGCCAGCCGCTGACGTCGATGCGCGCGACCTTGCCGGCGTGGGCGCGCAGGCGCTCGACCGCCGGCGGGCATCCCGTCAGCACGTGGTTGGCGAACAGCACCATGCGGTTGCGCACGGCCGGAAGCCACAGATCCTGGAAAGGCAAGTCCATGCGGCGATTGTAGGTGGCGGGCGCCCGGTCGGCGCGGGGACGCGCCGGTACTCGACCCGCGCCAGGGGCGGGCCCGCGGCCCGGCCCCGCTGCCGTCAGGCGGCCGCGGCGAACCCGTTCGGGTTCGTGGACTGCCAGCGCCAGCTGTCGGCGCACATGGCGTCGAGGTCGCGGGTGGCCTTCCAGCCCAGTTCGGCCAGCGCGTTGGCCGGGTCGGCGTAGCAGCTGTCGATGTCGCCGGGGCGGCGGGCGACGATGTCGTAGGGCACCGGGCGGCCGCTGGCCTTCTCGTAGGCGGCGATCAGCTCCAGCACGCTGTAGCCGCGGCCGGTGCCCAGGTTGACCAGCAGCGAGCCGGGCGTGGACAGCAGGCGCTGCAGCGCCTTGACATGGCCCTGGGCCAGGTCCACCACGTGGATGTAGTCGCGCACGCCGGTGCCGTCGGGCGTGTCGTAGTCGTTGCCGAACACGGACAGGCGGGCGCGCCGGCCGACGGCCACCTGCGCCACGTAGGGCATCAGGTTGTTGGGGATGTCGCGCGGATCCTCGCCGATGCGCCCGCTCTCGTGCGCGCCCACCGGGTTGAAATAGCGCAGGATGCCCGACTGCCAGCCGGCCTCGGCGGCCGCCATGTCGCGCAGGATCGTCTCGCCGATCAGCTTGGTCTCGCCGTAGGGATTGGTGGCGCCGGTGGCCGCGTCCTCGCGGATCGGCAGCTTCTCCGGCTTGCCGTAGACGGTGGCGCTGGAGCTGAACACGATGCGGTTGACCGCGTTCGCGCGCATCGCGGTGGCCAGCGCGAGCAGGCCGCCGATGTTGTTGGCGTAGTAGCGCAGCGGCTGCTGCGTCGACTCGCCCACCGCCTTGAACGCGGCGAAGTGCACCACGGCGTCGATGCGGTGGCGCTGGAACACGGCGTTCAGCGCGGCGGCGTCGCCGACGCTGGCGCGCTCGAACACCGGCGTCCGGCCGGACAGTTGCTCGAGCCGATTGAGCACCTCCGGCGAGCTGTTTGAGAAATCGTCGAGGCCGACGACGTCGTAGCCGGCGGCCTGCAGTTCGAGCCAGGTGTGCGAGCCGATGTAGCCGGTGGCGCCGGTCAGCAGGATGGTTGGCATGTGATCAGCATTTGATGCCGACGTGTAGCGCCACGGCGCCGCCAGCCATGTTGTGGACATCGACGTGGCCGAAGCCCGCCGTCTTCATCATCGACTTCAGCGTCGCCTGGTCGGGATGCATGCGGATCGATTCCGCGAGGTAGCGGTAGCTCTCGGCGTCGCCGGCCACGAACTGGCCGACCTTGGGCAGCACGTTGAACGAGTACCAGTCGTAGGCCTTCTGCAACGGCGCGGCGATCTTCGAGAACTCGAGCACCAGCAGCCGGCCGCCCGGCCGCAGCACGCGAGCCATTTCGGCCAGCGCCACGTCCTTGTGCGTCATGTTGCGCAGGCCGAAGGCCACGCTGACGAGGTCGAACTGGCCGGTGGGGAACGGCAGCTTCTCGGCATCGCAGATCGTGGTGGGCAGCACGATGCCTTCGTCGATCAGGCGGTCGCGGCCGACGCGCAGCATCGCCTCGTTGATGTCGGTGTGCACCACGCAGCCGGTGGGGCCGACCCGCTTGGCGAAGGCGCGCGCGAGGTCGCCGGTGCCGCCGGCGATGTCCAGCGCCTTGTCGCCCGCTTTCAGGTTGGCCACCGCGACGGTGTACTTCTTCCAGGCGCGATGCATGCCGCCCGACATCAGGTCGTTCATCACGTCGTACTTCTTCGCGACGGAATCGAAGACGCCGCGTACGCGCGTGGCCTTCTCGCTCTCGTCGACGGTCTCGTAGCCGAAGTGGGTCTGGGTCATGTCGGGGGTCTCGGGAAAGGGGGAAGCCGTGGCCACGGATTCCTAGTGCGAATGGCAGGCGCCGCCGCCGGGTTTGACCATCTCGGCGTCGCGGTCGAGCCCGGCGGCGGCCAGGCGCTCGAGGTACTGGGCGAGCAGTTCGTCCTGCTGCGAGCCCAGGCGGTACAGGTAGTCCCAGGTGAACAGGCCGGTATCGTGGCCGTCGGAGAAGGTCGGCTTGACGGCGTAGTGGCCCACCGGATCGATGTCGACGATGACGACGTCGCGCTTGCCGGTCTGCAGCGTCTCCTGGCCCGGCCCGTGGCCCTGCACCTCGGCCGACGGCGAGTACACGCGCATCAGCTCGAACGGGATGCGGAAGGCCTGTCCGTCGTCGAACTCGATCTCCAGCGCGCGCGTCTGCTGGTGCACCGTGAGCGCAACGGGAAAGCGGTGGTCGGGAGAGGTCGGGGCCGGCATGGCGCCAGTTTATCGCGGTGGCGCGGCGCGCCGCCGCCGCAAGACCCCGGCGGCCCGATCGCGCGAGCGGTGTCGCGCGGCCGCCTCTCCCCCTTCCGGGGGGGTCGTCAACTGGTAACAAGCCGTGAGAATCGCGCACGATCGAACTTCCGCGCCCGACCGCCGTCCATGAAACGCTTCCTTCCGCTGCTCGCCCTGGTGCTGTCGATGCCGGCATTCGCAGACCTGCAGAAATGCGCCGGCTCGCAGGGCGAGATCCTGTACACCGACAAGGACTGCCCGAGCGTGGCCAGACCGGCCGCGGCGCATCCGGCGGCCGACGCGCGCGCGACCGCGGGCGGCGCCGCGCCGGTGGACGCGCCGCTGGAGATCCTCGAGACGGGCGTGCCGCTGATCATCCAGATGCCCGGCCGCTTCGCCTGGCTCGACAACGACACCCTGGCGATCACCACCTTCGCCGACGCGAACGCGAAGGCGCCGTGGATGGTGCGCAAGATCGTCGCCTACGACGTGCCCGCGCGCCGCGCCAGCCTCCTGGTGCCGCGCGGCTTCATCGACTGCGCCAACACCGCCTACAACCTGCTGGGCCTGGACATCGGCGACCTGGAGTCGCGCTTCGCGATCGGCTCGCGCTCGCCGCCCTCGGTGCAGCAGTTCCAGGTCTGGGATCCGGCGACCCGCCGGTTGGCCCCGGCACCGGCCGAGTTCAAGGCCGGCTGGCACCCGGGCGCGTGCCTCAAGCCCGCCCCCGAGGACCTGGGGCTGCACGACCTGCTGGCCAGCAGGAAGCCGGTGCGCTACCTGCAGCCCGAGCACGGCACGCTGGTGTGGGGCGTGCCGGACGACAACGGCCATCCGGGCGGCCCGACGCTGGTCACCGCCAAGAAGAAGGTGGCGCTCGCCGTGGGCATCAACGACATCTCGCACGACGTGCGCTGGCTGCCCTTCCGCAAAGCGTACCAGCTGGCGCCCGGCGTCCACGACCGTCTGCTGAACCCGCCGCGCGACGTGCCGCTGCTGACGATGGATCTCGATGGCCTGCTGGCGCGCCACGCGCTGCCCGCGGGCCTGACGCGCCAGCTCGACGCCCTCGCCGCTCCCGCCGCGGCCGAGATGGTGGCCACCCAGGCCGGCGACCTGGTGATCCAGCCGGGCATGCCCGGCAACGGCGGCGGCCTGTACCTGGTGCAGGGCGAGCAGAGCCGGCGCATCTGGTGCACGACGCGACCCGCGCCGGGCCAGGCCACCGGCATGGACGCCTGCGCGATGTCGCAGGCGCCGGTCGTGTCGCCGGACGGCTGCCGCGTGGCGTTCGACGCCCGCCCGGCCAGCGCGATCGCCAACGGCTTTCCGACCGCGCCCACGCTCAAGGTGCTCACGCTGTGCGACGCCAGCCTGCCGGCGGCGCCCACCGCGGCGGGCCGTCGGAAAGTGCGCTAAGGCCAGGCGTTCGCGAGCTCGAGGCGCACCTGGCCGGGCCCGCTCGGGCCGGTGCTGCGCCAGCCGCGCCGTTCGTAGAAGCCGCGCGCCCGGGTGTGGGCGCCGGTATCCAGCCAGAGCGTGGTCAGACCGTGCGTCCAAAGCCATTCCACCATCGTGTCGTGCAGCCGCGACCCGTGGCCCCGGCCCTCGGCGCGCGGGTCGACGAACAGGGCCCACACGTTGGCGCCGCTGGCGTCGCCGATCGCGAACGCGACGATCGCGCCGCCCTCCTCCACGACCCAGCCGCGCCCGGTCGTCTCAAGCTGGGCGATCACCTCGTCGTCCTCGATCCGCCCCGGCTCCAGCGTGTTCTCCACCACCGCGTAACGCACCCGCCAGATGCCGTCGAGGTCGGCGCGCGTGGCCTGGCGCAGCGTCGCGGTCACGGCCGGCCGCCCCAGGTCCGCGTCAGGCCGCGGGCGCCAGCGCCGCCACCGCGCGCGCCACGCGCGCATCGAGCTCGGGCAGGCTCGTGCGCAGGCGTTCGGCGGGCGCGGGCTCGACCGCGCGCACCGCCGCTGCCCACACGGGAGCGGGGAAATGGCTGTCCCAGTCGAAGCGCGCGATCACGTGCCAATGCAGGTGCGGCACCACGTTGCCGAGGCTGGCCAGGTTGATCTTGGTGGGCGCGAGCGCGTCGCGCAGCACGCGTTCGACCGCGCCCACCACCCCCATCAGCGCGGCCTGCTCGGCCAGCGACAGGTCGCTCCACTCGGCCACGTGCGCGCGCCAGACGACGCGGTAGAAGGCGGGAAACGCGGCGTCCTGCGCGCGGATCACGCGCCAGCACACCGACTGGAACACCAGCACGCCGCCGGCCTCGCGACAGAGTTCGCAATCGGACTGGAACGCTGGCGGGGCCAGGGGCTGGAAGGTGGGCATCTTGGCGGTGGCGGGAACGGGGACCAGGGGCGGGGACCGCTCCCGGTGCGAAGGCCGGGCGCGATGCGGTATTGTGTGCCAGCCGGCATGCGCGCCGCATGCCCGCGATCCTTCGAGACCCATCCTCGCACCACCGCCGGACGCCACCACGATGACGCTGCACCGCCGTTCCCTGCTTGCCCTCGCCGCGGGCGCCCTCGGTCCCGGGGCCGCGTTCCTGGGCCCCGGTGCCCGCGCCGCCGACGCCTGGCCCAGCCGGCCGCTGCGCTGGATCGTCGCCTACCCGGCCGCCGGCGGCTCCGACTTCCTCGCCCGCCAGATCGCCCCGCAGATGGGCAAGCAGCTCGGCCAGACGATCGTCGTCGACAACCGGCCCGGCGCGGCAGGCATCATCGGCACCGAGGCTGCGTCCAAGCAGCCGGGCGACGGCTACACGCTGCTGACCGGCGACAACGGCGCGATGGTGTTCCACACCGCGCTGTACAAATCGCTGCCGTACAACCCGGCCGACTTCGTGCCGCTGGGCTTCATGGCCAGCTTTCCGCTGCTGCTGGTCGTCAACCCGGGGTCCGGCTTCACCAGCGCGGCGCAGTTCCTGGAGACGGTCCGGCGCAGTCCCGGCAAGTACAGCTACGCCTCGCCCGGCGCGGGCAGTCCGCACCACCTGGCGATGGAACTGCTCAAGCAGCGTACCGGCAGCTTCATCGTGCACGTGCCCTACCGCGGCACCGCGCAGGCGATGCAGGACGTGCTCAGCGGCCAGGTGCCGATCATGGTGGTCGACACCGCGGCCGGCCTGGCGCAGGTGCGCAGCGGCAAGCTGAAGGCGCTGGCGGTGCTGTCGAAGCACCGCATCGCGCTGCTGCCCGACGTGCCCACGCTGGCGGAGGCGGGCGGTGCGCCGCTGAAAGACTTCGAGGCCATCGCCTGGCAGGGCCTGTTCGCCCCCAAGGGCACGCCGGCGGACATCGCGCAACGCCTGAGCGCGGAGATGCGCAAGGCCATCCTCGCGCCCGACGTCAAGGCGCGCCTGGAGGCCTTCGGCCTCGAGGTGGCGCCCACCGACGGGCCGCAGCTGGCGGCGTTCATCCAGAAGGAGACCTCGTTCTGGCATGCGCTGATCAAGGAACGCCACCTGTCGCTCGATTGAGCGGCCGCGCGCGATGACCGACGCCGAAGTGGAACGCCGCATCGCGGCCTTCGTGGACAGGTTCACGCCGGCGGTCGCGGCGCAGCTGCGCGACGCCCGCCGGCGCCTGCGCGCCCGCTTCCCGCGCGGCGTGGAGATGGTGTTCGACAACTACAACGCGCTGGTGTTCGGCTTCGGGCCCACCGACCGGTCGCGCGACTCGTTCATCTCCATCGCCGGCTACCCGAGATGGGTGACGCTGTTCTTTCTCGACGGCGCCGGCCTGGACGATCCCGCGGGCCTGCTCGAAGGCGCCGGCAAGCAGGTGCGCGGCATCCGCCTGACGTCGCCGGCCGACCTCGACGCGCCGGCGGTCGCCGCGCTGATCGCCCAGGCCCTGCGGCCGCACCACGACGCGCTCGCGGCCGCGCCGCCCCTGGCCACCGTCGTCAAGATGGAAGCCGCCCGGCAACGCCCCCGCCGGCCGGTCGGCTGAGCCCCCCCCCGGCGCGAGCCCCCCATCGCGAACCCGGCGAGCCGGAATTTGGTCACGCGGCAGCCCGGCGCGTGCGCGCCGCGACGCACCGGATGTAAGCAGATGTGCTCGAATACATCGACGGATGGACCGCCCATGCAGCGCGGCCCGCCGCCGTGAGCACGAACCACAAGTCCTTGCGTCGCGGACCCCTCGCACCCCGCCGCCGCCGTCCCCCGCGCGGCCCGTGCTTTCACTCGACCGCAAGGCCCCGACATGGACTACCGAAATCCCCTGCAGCACCTGCTGCGCAACCTGCTGCCGTCGCGCGGCCGACAGAGCACCATCACGTCGGTCCCGGACTTCCTGGATACCCGCCCCGACGTCGAGCGCATGGCCGCCGCCGCCCGCCCCGCCGCGCCGCAGCAACAGCGCCAGCCCGCCGCCTGGGCCGAGTCGGCCATCGACCTGGTGCAGGGCACCGAGATCATGGAGTACCCGGACGAGACCGCCGCGGACCTGATGGACGAGTACTTCGCCAAGTCGGAGAAGCGGGCCGCCTGAGCGCCGCCTTCAGGTCGCATAGGCACGGAACGCGTCCGTGCAACCCTGGACGAACTTCGCCCGCCACGGCCGATGGTCCGCGCGCGGCCAGTCGTCCAGGATCCAGTCCAGCGACATGAACAGGCGCGCGATGACGCAGGCGTCGATCTGGCGCTCGATGTCGGTCGGCAGCGCGGCGACGCTGGAATAGCCGCCCAGCAGGGCGTCCTGCAGCGCCGCGGCCCGCGGCCGGTGATCGTGCTGGTCGGTGAGCCAGTGGCGCAGGAACTGCAGCGGGGCGGCGAGGTCGAACGCGTGCGGGCCCCAGCCGCAGTCGCTGAAGTCGATCGCGCCGGCCACGTCGCGCGAGAACACGAGGTTCCACTGGTGCAGGTCGCCGTGGAGGAAGCCATGGCTGTCGCCGGCAGCCGGCAGGCGCGCGAGTTCCGCGCCGACGCGCCCCGCCGCCGCGCCCGCGGCCGCGACGAAGCCGGCGCCCAGCGCCCCCGCGCCGGCGCGCGTGCCGCCCGCCCACGCGCCCAGGTCGCTGTCGAACGCCGGCCGATCGGTGGCGATGCGCCCGGCCTCCACCAGGCGCGCCGCGCCGCGATGCAGCCGCGCCGCCAGCACGCCCACGCGCCGCAGCCGCTCGGGCGTCAGGCCGCGGTCGTGCATGCGGCCGTCCAGCCAGGTCAGCAGCACTGCGTGGCGTGGCGCCGCGGCGGGGTCGGGTTGCCAGCGGTGCAGGAAACGGCCCTGCGCATCGGCCACGGGGCGCGGCACGGCCACGCCGTCGTCGGCCAGCGCGCGCAGCCAGGCGATCTCCGCCTCGATGGGCCGCGCGTCGACCCGGTCCGCCGGATAGATGCGCAGGGCCACGTCGCCGGCCCCGCCGGCGCCGGCCCGCAACCCGATGCGGTGGATCTCGCAGTAGACGCGGGCCACGGGCCGCACGCGTTCCGCGGCCAGTCCGCACGAGCGCAGCAACGCGTCGATCGCGTGCCGCGTCGTGCGCAGCGCCATCACGCCCTCAGACGAGGACCCGCTCGATGCCGCCCGCGTTGGCACGCTTGACGTAGTCGGGCATCCAGTTCTCGCCGAGGATCTTGCGCGCCATCTCGACGACGATGTAGTCGGCCTCGAGCAGGCCGGTCTTCAGGTCGTCGCCGTAGCGCGTGAGGCCCTGCAGGCAGCTCGGGCACGAGGTCAGGATCTTCAGGTCGGCATCGGGCGCTGCCAGGCCGCGGGCGGCCTGCAGCGCGCGCAGCGCGGTCTCGTCCTTGCGCAGTTCCTCTTCCTTGCGGAAGCGCACCTGCGTGGCGATGTCGGGGCGCGTGACGCCCAGCGTGCCGGATTCGCCGCAGCAGCGCGCGCTCTTGAGCACCGCGTCGCCCACCAGGGCCTTGACCGTCTTGAGCGGATCCTGCTGCTTCATCGGGCTGTGGCACGGGTCGTGGAACAGGTAGCCGTTGCCGGACTCGAGCTTGATGCCCTTCTCCAGCAGGTACTCGTGGATGTCGACGATGCGGCAGCCCGGGAAGATGTCCTCGAACTTGTAGCCCTGCAGCTGGTCGTAGCAGGTACCGCAGCTGACCACCACGGTCTTGATGTCGAGGTAGTTCAGCGTGTTGGCCACGCGGTGGAACAGCACCCGGTTGTCGGTGATCATCTCCTCGGCCTTGTCGAACTGGCCCGAGCCGCGCTGCGGGTAGCCGCAGCACAGGTAGCCCGGCGGCAGCACCGTCTGCACGCCGGCGTGCCACAGCATCGCCTGCGTGGCCAGCCCGACCTGCGAGAACAGGCGCTCGGAGCCGCAGCCTGGGAAGTAGAAGACGGCCTCGGTCTCGGCCGTCGTCGTCCTCGGGTCGCGGATGATCGGGACGTAGTTCTTGTCCTCGATGTCGAGCAGCGCGCGCGCGGTCTTCTTCGGCAGGCCACCCGGCAGCTTCTTGTTGATGAAGTGGATCACCTGCTCCTTGACGGTGGCGGCACCCACCGTGGCCGGCGGCGCGGCCGTCTGCTTGCGCGCGGCGAGCTTCAGCACGTCGTTGGCGGCGCGCTGCACCTTCATGCCCACGCCCACCATCGCGGCGCGGGCGAGCTTGATCGTCTGCGGGTTCGTCGCGTTGAGCATGAACATCGCCGCGGCGTTGCCGGGGCGGAAGGTCTTCTGGCCCATCTTGCGCAGCAGGTTGCGCATGTTCATCGACACGTCGCCGAAGTCGATGTCCACCGGGCACGGCGTCAGGCACTTGTGGCACACGGTGCAGTGGTCGGCCACGTCCTCGAACTCCTCCCAGTGGCGCAGCGACACGCCGCGGCGCGTCTGCTCCTCGTACAGGAAGGCCTCGACCAGCAGCGAGGTGGCCAGGATCTTGTTGCGCGGGCTGTAGAGCAGGTTGGCGCGCGGCACGTGGGTGGCGCACACCGGCTTGCACTTGCCGCAGCGCAGGCAGTCCTTGATCGACGCGCTGATCGCGCCGATGTCGGACTGCTGCATGATCAGCGACTCGTGGCCCATCAGCCCGAACGACGGCGTGTAGGCGTGCGACAGGTCGGCATGGCGGACCTCGTCGCCGAGCGCGGCCAGCGGCGCGCCGCGCAGCAGCTTGCCCTTGTTGAACCGCCCTTCGGGGTCCACGCGCTGCTTGTAGGCGGTGAAGTCGGCCAGCTCGAGGTCGGTCAGGAACTCGAGCTTGGTGATGCCGATGCCGTGCTCGCCCGAGATCACGCCGTCGAGGCTGCGCGCCAGCACCATGATGCGGGCGACCGCCTCGTGCGCGGTCTGCAGCATCTCGTAGTTGTCGGAATTGACCGGGATGTTGGTGTGCACGTTGCCGTCGCCGGCGTGCATGTGCAGCGCCACCCAGGTGCGCGCGCGCAGCACCTGCTTGTGGATGCGGCGGCACTCCTCGATGATGGGCGCGAATTCCGCGCCGGCGAACACCAGTTGCAGCGGCGCGAGCACCTGCGTCTTCCACGACGCGCGCAGGCTGTAGTCCTGCAGCTTGTCGAAGAAGGTGCGCGGCGGTTCCTCGACGTTGGCCGGTTGCAGCACGTCCAGCCCGTGCATCCAGCCCTGCCACAGCGCGCGCACCTCGCCCACCAGCCCCAGCGCGCGCGCCACGCGGTCGCCCAGCAGCTCGGCCGACGGGATGTTCTGCGTGTCCTCGCTCTTGCCCAGCGGCAGCGCACCGCCGGCCAGGAACTGCTCCAGCGCGTCGAGCAACGCGAGCTTGTTGCGCAGGCTCAGCTCGATGTTGATGCGCTCGATGCCCAGCGTGTACTCGCCCATGCGCTCCAGCGGGATCACCACGTCCTCGTTCACCTTGAACGCGTTGGTGTGCTTGGCGATGGCGGCGGTGCGCTTGCGGTCGAGCCAGAACTTCTTGCGCGCCTCCGGGCTGACGGCGATGAAGCCCTCGCCCGAGCGCGCGTTGGCCATGCGCACCACCTCGCTGGTGGCGCGGGCGACGGCGGCTTCGTCGGCGCCGACGATGTCGCCGAACAGCGCCATCTTGGGCAGGCCGCCGCGCTTGCTCTTGGTGGCGTAGCCCACCGCGCGCAGGTAGCGGTCGTCCAGGTGCTCCAGGCCGGCCAGGATCGCGCCGCCAGGCAGCCTGGCCTGCGCGAACATGTAGTCCTTGATCTCGACGATGGACGGCACGGCCTCCTTCGGGTTGCCGAAGAACTCCAGGCAGACGGTGCGCACGTGCGCCGGCATCTTGTGCACGACCCAGCGCGCGCTGGTGATCAGGCCGTCGCAGCCTTCCTTCTGGATGCCGGGCAGGCCGGCCAGGAACTTGTCGGTGACGTCCTTGCCCAGGCCCTCCTTGCGGAAGGTGCGGCCGGGGATCTCCAGGATCTCGGTGCGCTCGAGCTTCCTGCCGCTGGCATCGAAGTACTTCAGCTCGAAGCGGGCCACCGGGGCGTCGTGGATCTTGCCCATGTTGTGGTCCAGGCGCGTGACCTCCAGCCACTTCGCCTGCGGCGTGACCATGCGCCAGCTGACCAGGTTGTCGAGCGCGGTGCCCCACAGCACGGCCTTCTTGCCGCCGGCGTTCATCGCGATGTTGCCGCCGATGCAGCTCGCCTCGGCCGAGGTCGGGTCGACCGCGAAGACGAAGCCGGCGCGCTCGGCCGCGTCGGCCACGCGCTGCGTGACCACGCCGGCCTCGGTCCACACGGTGGCCACAGGGGCGTCGTGACCGGGGATGGCGACGTGCTCGACCTCGGTCATCGCCTCCAGCTTCTCGGTGTTGATGACCGCGCTGCGCCAGGTCAGCGGCACGGCGCCGCCGGTGTAGCCGGTGCCGCCGCCGCGCGGCACGATGGTCAGGCCCAGCTCGACGCAGCCGGCCACCAGCGCGGCCATCTCGGCCTCGGTGTCGGGCGTGAGGACGACGAACGGGTACTCGACGCGCCAGTCGGTGGCGTCGGTGACGTGCGAGACGCGCGACAGCCCGTCGAACTTGATGTTGTCCTTGGCGGTGACCCTGCCCAGCACCTTGCGGGCGCGCTGGCGCAGGTCCCAGACATCGCCGAAGTGCTTCGCGAAGGCGGTCACCGCGGCGCGCGCTCCGACCAGCAGCTCGGCGACGAAGGCGTCGCGCGCGGCGTCGACGCTGGGCGTGCGGCGCTTCTCGACCTCGCCCAGGCGATGGTTCAACGCGTCGATCAGCAGGCCGCGGCGCTTCGGGTTGTCGAGGAGGTCGTCCTCGAGGTACGGGTTGCGCTGCACCACCCAGATGTCGCCCAGCACCTCGTAGAGCATGCGCGCCGAGCGGCCGGTCTGGCGCTCCTCGCGCAGGCGGTCCAGGATCTCCCAGGCCCGCGCGCCGAGCAGGCGCAGCACGATCTCGCGATCGGAGAACGAGGTGTAGTTGTACGGAATTTCCCGCAGCCGGGGGGCGGCGGGATGGGTCTGCGCGAGCGACGCGGCAGCAGCCAGGGTGGTGGCAAGGGGAGCGTTCATGGGGCCTGGGCACGAGGGGAAGCGTGTCCACGCCTCGAAGTGCCGGCAGCGTGGGGTTGAATCGTAACCCAGCAGCCTGCGGCAGCGCCGCGTAGGGTCGGGGCGAACACCCCCGCGCGGGCCGGGTGTCGTGGCGGTTCTACACTGGCCGCGACAACACGCGTCCGACGCCTCGGTTTCGGGCAATCGTCGCTTCGCCGCCTGCGAAGGGCGGCCGCGGCCGCCGGTCGCGGCCCGTCCCGCCCTCGCGCTGCCCGGATCCTGCCATGACCCTGTCCGCCCCCTGGTCCTACCCGTACTGGATCGCCCACCGCGGCGCCGGCAAGCGCGCCCCCGAGAACACGCTGGCCGCGTTCCGCGAGGGCGCGGCGCTGGGTTTTCGCATGGCCGAGTGCGACGTCAAGCTGTCGGCCGACGACGTGCCCTTCCTGCTGCACGACAGCGAACTCGAGCGCACGACGTCGGGCCACGGCACGGCGGGCGAACGTCCGTGGGCGGCGCTGTCGCAGCTCGACGCCGGCGGCTGGCACGGCGCCCGCCACGCCGGCGAGCCGCTGCCGACGCTGGCGGCGATCGCCCGCTTCGTGCAGGCCAACGCGCTGGCCGTGAACCTGGAGATCAAGCCCACGCCGGGCACCGAGGCGCGCACCGGCGAGCGGGTCGCGCACGCCGCGGCGCGGCTGTGGGCGGGGGTCGCACCGGCACCGCTGCTGAGCTCGTTCGAGGTGCCGGCGCTCGAGGCCGCCGCGGCCGCCGAGCCGGCGCTGCCGCGGGCCCTGCTGCTGGACAAGCTCTGGTCCGGCTGGTTCGAGGTCGCCCGGCGCCTGGACTGCCGCGCCGTGGTCACCCACCATTCGCTGATGGACGCCGGCCTCGCGCAGCGGCTGCACGAGGCCGGCCTGCGCGCGCTGGTCTACACGGTCAACGACCCGGCCGACGTGGCGCGCATGCGCGCCGCCGGCGTCGACGGCGTGATCACCGACGAGGTCGAGCGCTACGCCGAAGCGGCCCGCGCCGCGGGCTGAGACCGGCCCGCGGCGGTCAGGGCCGCACGAGCTCGGCGCCGCCCTCGGCCTCGACGTCGGGCGGCAGCACCGGCAGCACGCGCACGGCGCGCATCACCGGGCTGCGCCACGCCACCGCCGTCAGCACCAGGCCGCAGACGCCCGAGAACGCCAGCGACGCGCGCAGGTCGACGTGCTCGCCCAGCCAGCCGCCGATCAGCGCGCCCGGCGCGGCGGGCAGCAGGATCAGCCAGCGCATGGTGCTGGTCATGCGCCCCAGCATCGGCGCTGGCGTCACCGCCTGGCGCAGCGCCAGGAAATTGATGAACATCATCACCGCGCCGACGCCGAACAGCATCAGGTTGAGCGCGAAAATCGCCACGCCCAGCGGCCCGACGGGCGCCATCGCCAGCAGCGTCCAGCCCAGGCTGCACGAACCGATGCCGATCGTCATCGAGGGCCCGGGCCCGAAGCGCTGGCTGATGCGGTGGCCGACGAGGCTCGCGAGCACCGTGCCGAAGCCCAGGCAGACGTAGCTCAGGCCCACGCTCTGCTCCGACAGCCCGAGCGTGCGGGTGGCGAACAGGATGTTGACGACCGTGGCCGAGTTGTTGCACATCTGCCAGCCACCGGCACAGCTCGCGAGCACCACCAGCAGCCGGTTGCCCAGCACGAAGCGCAACCCGGCCATCAGCTCCGACCAGAACTCCTTGGCGCCCGCGGGCGGCTTCTCGTCGACGCGGATGCCGCGCAGGATGACGGCCGAGACGAGCAGCAGCGCGGCGTCGAACAGCAGCGCGATCGGCGCGCCCAGCAGCTTGATCAGCGCCCCGGCCAGGCCCGGTCCGGCGACGTCGGCGCCCGAGCTCGCCAGCGCGTTCTTGGCGTTGGCCTCGACCAGCCGGTCGCGCTCGACCACCTGCGTCAGCACGATCTGCGCTGCGCTGCCGGCCGAGGTGTAGACCACGCCGATCGTGAACGCCACCACGTAGAGCCAGTGGATGGTCAGGCCGTGCAGCCACCACGCGAGCGGCACGCTGGCGGCCGCGAACGCGAGCGTGATCTCGCCGGCGATGTAGACCGGCAGCTTGCGCACGCGATCCAGCCAGACACCCGACGGCAGCGAGAACAGCACGAACGGCAGGATCTCCATCGTCGTCAACGCGCCCATCTGCGTGGGCGTGGCGTGCAGCAGCACCGCCGCGGTCAGCGGCAGTGCCAGCATCATGATCTGCGCGCCGAACGAGCTGGTGAGCACCGACGTCCACAGGCGCCGATAGACCACGTCGCGCAGCAGGTCGTTGGGGGCCAGCGCGAAGCGCGCGCGCAGCGCGTCCAGCATGCGCCGGGGGGCATGGGCGTCGGCCGCGACGGCGGCTCCGCTCGCTTTCCTGTTCATGTCTCTCGTCTCCCCTGTCCCGGATCACGGTGCCGCTTCGTGGGCGGCGGATGACCGGATGGTTGTCAGCGGCGAGTCCCGGATGGACGACGACTACCGCTGGAAGTCCCAGCGGTAACGGGCAAGGCCCGCGCTGCTGGGAGAACTAGATGACCGGTGCGTTTCCGGCGGTCGCCGTGGCGACCTTGCACGGACGCATCGGGTTGGCGCCGGACGGCGAGCCGCAGGACGGCGTCGCGGCAGGCGCCACGACCGGCGCGGCGCTCGGTGCGCCCACGATGCCGGCCAGGTGGCATTGCAGCCGCGAGCCGCCCAGTTGCAGCCCGATGGCGGCGACCAGTCCGGTGGCCACCACCAGCCCGCGCACGGCCGAACCGCGCTGCGCACGACGCACCGGACCGCCGCGCAGCGCGCGTCGTCGGAGGGTGGTGGTGGTGCGGGTGGTCATGGGCCTGGGCTGCGGATATTCTGCAAGGAGCATGGATGGTAGCAGCGCCGTGCATGCGCCGGCAAGCACCAAGGTGGGGGCCCGTCGCCGCGGGCCGACTACTTCGCCTCGTGCCCGCAGACGGGGCACTGGACCTTCTTGAGCGACATCCACGGAAACGCGCGCAGCCAGCGGTGGTTGCACTGCGGACAGCGGCTGGACGAGCGGCGCCAGATCAGGCCGAAGGTGACGGCGATCCAGACCACGTCCAGCGTCGTGTACAGCGCCGGCGGCGGCTCGCCGGCGACCTGTTGCCAGGCCTTGACGACCAGGAACATGGCCGCGCCGCCCACCGGCAGCCACCACCAGACCAGGCGGCGGTCGCGGCGCAGCTGGGCCAGCGTGAGCGGAGCGGCGGCCAAGCGCGTCAGCTCCGGTAGTCGGCGTTGATCTTCACGTAGTCGTACGACAGGTCGCAGGTCCACACGGTCGTCGTCGCGGCACCGCGCTTGAGGTCGATGCGCACCGTGATCTCGGACTGCTTCATCACGCGGGCGCCGTCCTCCTCGCGGTAGTCGGCGCGGCGGCCGCCGTCGGTGACCACGGCCACGTCGTCGAGGAACAGGTCGATGCGCGACTGGTCCAGGTCGACGATGCCGGCGTAGCCCACCGCGGCCAGGATGCGGCCGAGGTTCGGATCGCTGGCGAAGAACGCTGTCTTGACCAGCGGCGAGTGGGCGATCGCGTAGGCGGCCAGCTTGCACTCGGCCTCGTCGCGGCCGCCGTCGATGCGCACCGTGATGAACTTGGTGGCGCCCTCGCCGTCGCGCACGATGGCCTGCGCCAGCCGTCGGGCCACGTGCGTCACCGCGTCCGCCAGTGCCCGGCCGTCGGCGGAGTCCAGCGAGTCGATGCGCGCATGGCCGGCCTGCTGGGTGGCCATCACGACGAAGCTGTCGTTGGTGGACGTGTCGCCGTCGATCGTGATGCGGTTGAACGACGCGTCGGCCGCCTGCTTCGCGAGCGCGCGCAGCAGCGGCGCGGCGATCACCGCGTCGGTGGCCAGGAAGCCCAGCATCGTGGCCATGTTCGGGCGGATCATGCCGGCGCCCTTGCTGATGCCGGTGATCGTGACGGTGTGGCCGCCGATGGCCACCTGGGTGGACGCGGCCTTGGGCAGCGTGTCGGTGGTCATGATGCCCTCGGCCGCCTGCGCCCAGTGGGCGGCGTCCAGGTCGCCGAGCGCCGCCGGCAGGCCGGCCTCGATGCGTTCGACCGGCAACGTCTCCATGATCACGCCGGTGGAGAACGGCAGCACCTGCCGAGGCTTCAGGCCCAGCAGCGCGGCCGCGGCCTCGCAGGTGCGGCGCGCGCGGGCGAGGCCGTCGGCGCCAGTGCCCGCGTTCGCATTGCCGGTGTTGATGACCAGCGCGCGGATGCCGTCCGGGCCCTCGACGCCGGCCAGGTGCTCGCGGCAGACCTGAACCGGCGCCGCGCAGAAGCGGTTCTGGGTGAACACGCCGGCCACCGCCGTACCGGCGTCCAGCACGAAGGCGACCAGGTCCTTGCGGTTGGCCTTGCGCACGCCGGCCATCGCGATGCCCACGCGCACGCCCGGGACGGGGTGCAGGTCGGCGGATTGAGGGGCGGCAAGATTGACGGGCATGGGAAAGGCTCCTGGGTGCGTGGGCAAGGGCGCCACGCCGAGTCACGATTCTAGAAGGCGCGCAGGACGGCTCGTGCGTCGGCGCGTCGCGGGGGTCGTCGGATGCCGGCAAGAACCACGCCGGCGCGTGTCACAAATCGTGTCAGTCGCCGCCGCCGCCACAGCCGCTGCTGCAGGAACTTCCGCAGCCGCTGCTGCCGCCGTCGGCCGATGCGCCGGCGCCGCCGTCGCTGCTGCAGGAACTGCAGGACGAGCCGTCGCCGTCGCCGCGGCCCTTGCGCACGCGGCGTTCCGCCACGCCCGCCGACAGGGCGTTGACCTGCTGCTGCAGGCCGTCGAAACGCAGGTCGTCGGCCATCGCCGCGCCGCCGGCCAGCGCCACGCCGAAGGCGAGTGCCTGGCCCACCGGCGTCGTCTTCCGGTAGCGCCCGGCCGCCAGGCGCAGCGGGCGCAGCGCGCGCTCCGAGCGGGGGCTCGTGCGCGCCGCGCGGCGCGCCAGCGCGAACGCCAGGCCCGTGCCGGCCAGGGCCAGCAGCACCAGGAAGCCGATACGGTGCGAGGTACCGAAGGCGTGGAAGATGCGCTCGAATTCGACCGCCAGCACCGCGACCATGCCCAGCAGCGCGCGGGCACGGCGCGCGGGCAGCGCCGCGGCGTCGCCGGCGATGCCCGCGACGACCAGGCGACGCTCGACCTGCCGCGCGAGCGGCTGCATCGCCAGGCAGGCGAGCGTGAAGCGGATGGCGCCGTCGGTCGCGGCCCCCAGGCACGCCGCCTCGGCGGGGTGGAGGCAGCGCGGCTGCACCGCGCCGTTCAGCGGGATCGGCGGGTGCGCGCCGCGCTCGCCGGCCTTGCCCGGTGCCAGCAGCACGCCGCGTTCGGTGAGCGCGACGATCGCCGTCATCGCCATGCGTTCGGCGCCGCCGCTGAACCAGGCCGCCTCGTAGGGCTCGAGCACGTCGCGCGCGGTGGCGTGCGGGGGTGGCACGTTCGCGCGCAGGCCGCGCCAGCCCAGCAGCGAGGTGGCCAGCAACGCGACCGCGAGGAAGCTGCCCGGGCCGACCTCCTGCAGCGGATCCAGCAGCCCGCCGTTGCGCAGCAGCAGGCCCAGCGCGATCGCGACCAGCACCGCCACGACGGCCAGGCGGTGCCCGGGCCGGAGTTCGGCGGGCACGGTCCAGGCCGCCGCGGGGCGGACGCGCGGGGCGACCGGCCCGCCGGGCCGCGGCCACGCCGGCGGCGGCGCGCTGGCGCCGAAGGCACGGCGATAGGCGTCCAGCGTCTCGCCGTACATCGCCCGATGGCGCGCGCCCTCGCCCGGACGGGCGGGCTCGTGGTGCAGGAAGGCGCCGAAGACCGCGTCGCAGAACGCCTTGTAGTGCACGGTGCGCGTCAGGTGCAGGTGCCAGGCCGCGTCGACGTCGGGCGACGGGCTGACGGGGCCGCCGGCGACCTGCGTCAGCGCCAGGAAGCGCCGGTATTCCTGCGTGACGGCCAGCGCGTAGCCGAGGGTCCAGCCGTGGTCGTCGGCCAGGCGGGTCTCGAAGCCCAGCGGATCGTCGTCCGCCGACAGGCCGAAGGCCTCGATGCGTTCGAGCAGCGTGGCCGCGGAGGCGACGATCGCGTCGGACGGGGCACTGGTCACGGGAACCCTCCTTTGTTGTTCTTGTGGTCTCTTGTCCTTGTTGTCGGGCGGAGTGTCTTACGACGCACGAACGGCCGGCAATGGTGGGAAACCACATCCGTGAACGCGGCGCGGCCGAACGATTTCGGCCGCGCCGGGCGTGCAGGGAACGCACGCCGCGGCGCGCGGCGTCACTCGATGATGGAGGTGCGCGCCGCCTCGTCCTGCTGGTCGTCGGGCAGGTGGATGCTGCCGGCGTGGAAGTCGTACTCGAACACCTCGCCGTGGCGGCCCCACTCGATGACGGTCTGCAGCACGCGCTCGGCCTCGGCGGCGTCGAGGTGCTGCTCGAGCAGGCGCAGGAACGGCTTCTCCGGCAGCGCGCGCTCGGGATCCTGTTCCAGGCTGTGGCGGATGTGGGCGGCCAGCGGCACGTTCTCCAGCACCTGCTGGCCGAACAGCTGCTGGCGCAGCGCGTGGTCGCCGTCGACGTAGCGCCGGCCGGCCAGCGTCAGGTGCAGGTCGCCGGTCTGCAGGCGCGCGAGCCCCAGCAGGTCGACGGCGCGCGCCACCGGCAGCAGTTCGTCGTCGGTGAGCTCCGATTCCTCGGCCAGCTTGGGCAGGTCGGCCTCGCCGTGGAACGGCGCGCCGGCCAGCAGCTCCAGCAGGCCGTCCATGCGCGCGACGTCGGCGTCGGGCAGGCGGTCGTACAGGCGCAGGGCCTCGGGCTCCTCGGTCGTGCGGTCGGCGCGGCCGGCGCCGGCGGTCATCAGCGCGTAGACCTCGTCGATCAGCGAGCGCACCTCGGCCGAGTCGGCGTTGCGCGGGCGCGGCAGGTCGATGGCCAGCTGGAAGCGGATGCGGCCCGGGTCGCTGGCGAAGATCAGGATGCGGTCGGCCATCAGCACCGCCTCCTCGATGTTGTGCGAGACGACCAGCATCGCCTTGGTGGGCATGCCGCCCTGCGTCCACAGCTCCAGGATGTCGTCGCGCAGGCGCTCGCCGGTGAGCACGTCCAGCGCCGAGAACGCCTCGTCCATCAGCAGCACGTCGGGCTGGGTGACGAGCGCGCGCGCGATGCCCACGCGCTGGCGCATGCCACCCGAGAGCTCGCGCGGCAGCGCGCCCTCGAAGCCGGCCAGGCCGATCAGGCTGATCGCCTTTTCCGCGCGCTCGGCGCGTTCCGCGCGCGCGATGCCGCGCGCCTCCAGGCCGAGCTCGACGTTCTGCTGCACGGTCAGCCACGGAAACAGCGCGAACGACTGGAACACCATGCTGATGGCGCGCGCCGGGCCGTACAGCGGCTGCCCGCGGTACTGCACGCTGCCGCTGTCGACGCCGATCAGGCCCGCCATGATGCGCAGCAGCGTGCTCTTGCCCGAGCCGGACTGGCCGAGCAGCGCGACGATCTCGCCCTCGCGCAGGGTGAAGTCGACGCCTTCGAGCACCGGCCGCTCGCGGCCGTCCGCGGCGCGGAAGGACTTGCGCACGTCCTTGATCTGGATGATGGGGGGGCCGTATTTTTCCATGTGCGCTCGATCAGAAATGCATGCGCTCTTCGGCGATGCGGTAGAGGCGGCGCCACACGAAGTGGTTCATGCCCATCACGAAGATGCACATCACGCAGATGCCCAGCGCGATGCGATGGAAGTCGCCCGCGGCCGTCATGTGCGCAATGTAGCTGCCCAGGCCGCGCGCCTCCAGCGTCGTGTTGCCCCAGGTGACGTACTCGGACACGATGCTGGCGTTCCACGAGCCGCCGCTGGCCGTGATGGCGCCGGTCACGAAGCTGGGGAACACGGCCGGCAGCAGGAAGCGCTTCCAGCGCAGCCAGCCGGTCAGGCCGATGTTGCCGGCCGCGAAGCGCAGCTCGGACGGGATCGACGACGCGCCCGCGATCACGTTGAACAGCAGGTACCACTGGGTGCCGAACACCATCAGCGGCGACAGCCAGATGTCGGGGTTCAGGTGCCAGTGGACGATCAGCACCACGGCACCCGGGAACATGAGGTTGGCAGGAAACGCGGCCAGGAACTGCGCCACCGCCTGCAGCCGGCCCGACCACATCGGCCGCATGCCGATCCACACCCCCACCGGCACCCACACCAGCGCGGCCAGGCTGATCAGCAGCACCACCCGCAGCATGGTGGCGCAGCCGAGCAGGAACACGTGCCAGACCTCGGCGAAGCCGACCTCGGCGTGCACGAACGAGAACAGCGCCCAGACGGCGTACAGGCCGCCCGCGGCGATCAGCGCGTCCCACACGCGGGCCAGCGCGCCGCTGGCCGGATGCGGGCGGGCGCGGATCGAGGTGCCGTCGAACGAGCTGCGGAACCACGTGAAAGTGCTCTCCAGCGCGTGCGTGAAGCGCTCGCTGAGATTGGCGATGCGCTCGGTGCGGCGCGACCAGGTGAGCAGCCACGACGTGGGTGCCGTCTCCTGGCCGCCCTCCTCGAAGCGGAACTTGTCCGCCCAGGCCACCAGCGGGCGGAACAGCAGCTGGTCGTACAGCGTGATGCCGATCAGCATGCCCAGGATGGCCCAGCCGATCGCCTGCAGGTTGCGCGCCTCGATGGCCAGCGCGATGTAGGAGCCCACGCCCGGCAGCTTGATGTTCTGGCCCGAGACGGCGATGGCCTCGGAGGCGACCACGAAGAACCAGCCGCCCGACATCGACATCATCATGTTCCACAGCAGCCCGGGCATCGCGAACGGCAGCTCCAGCCGCCAGAAGCGCTGCCAGGCCGACAGCTGGAACACGCGCGCCGCCTCCTGCAGCTCGCCCGGGACGGTGCGCATGGACTGGTACAGGCTGAACGCCATGTTCCAGGCCTGCGAGGTGAAGATGGCGAAGATCGCCGCGCACTCCACGCCGAACAGGTTGCCCGGGAACATCGCGATGAAGCCGGTGACGGTGATGGCCAGGAAGCCCAGGATGGGGATCGACTGCAGGATGTCCAGCAGCGGCACCAGCACCTTCTCGGCCGCGCGCCAGCGCGAGGCCGCGGTGGCGAAGGCGAAGCTGAACAGCAGCGAGAACACCAGCGCCAGCAGCATGCGCAGCGTGGTGCGCAGCAGGTAGTACGGCAGCTGCCACGGATCGAGCGTCAGCGGGATCGCGTCGCCCAGGTGGTAGGGCCGCGTCATCTGCGCGCCGCCGTAACCCAGCAGCACCAGCCCGGCCAGCACCAGCGGCAGCAGCGCCCAGTCCCAGCGGTTGCCGGCCTCCACGACCTGGCGCGGAAAGAAATTCTTCTGGAATGCCATAGGGGCGGATTGTCGCGGCTAAACCTTGCCCCAGAAATCGAAAAGCCGCATGCGGCGCGAAACCGATGCGGCTTTGTGGGGATCACGCTCCCGTTCAGGGAAGCGTCATCAATGCGTCACGCGAGCTTTCCGTGGCATTCCTTGAAGCGCTTGCCGCTGCCGCACGGGCACGGGTCGTTGCGGCCGACGCGCGGCGTCTGCAGCGGACGGTCGTCGGCGGCCAGGTTCAGCGGGCCGGTCTCCTCGCTGACGCTGCCGTCGTCGTTCGGGTGCGTGTACTGCACGTTGCCGACCTGCTCGGCGCTCTGCTCGATCGCCTGCGCGGCCTCGGCGGCCTGCTCCTGCGTCTGCACGCGCACCGTCAGCAGCACCTTCGTGACCTCGGTCTTGACGGTGTCGATCAGCGTGGAGAACAGCTCGAAGGCCTCGCGCTTGTACTCCTGCTTCGGGTTCTTCTGGGCGTAGCCGCGCAGATGGATGCCCTGGCGCAGGTAGTCGAGGGCGGCCAGGTGCTCGCGCCAGTTGGTGTCCAGGTTCTGCAGCAGCACCATGCGCATGAACGGCGTGAACTGCTCCTCGCCGACCATGTCCAGCTTGACCTGGAAGGCGGCCTTGGCGGCGCTGACCACCATGCCGACGACGTCCGCGTCGGTGATGGAGTCGCTCTTTTCCACCATCTCGGCCAGCGGCACGTCGAGCAGGTACTCGTCGCGCAGCGCCTTCTGCAGGCCGCCGAGGTCCCACTGCTCCTCGACGCTCTCCGCGGGCACGAAGGCGCGCGTGAGGTCGTCCATCGTGCCTTCGCGCAGGTTGGCGATCTGGTTGACCAGCGACTTGGCCTCCAGGATCTCGTTGCGCTGCTGGTAGATGACCTTGCGCTGGTCGTTGGAGACGTCGTCGTACTCCAGCAGCTGCTTGCGCATGTCGAAGTTGCGCGCCTCGACCTTGCGCTGCGCGCCTTCCAGGCTGCGGCTGACGATGCCGGCCTCGATGGCCTCGCCCTCGGGCATCTTCAGGCGCTCCATGATCGCCTTGACGCGGTCGCCCGCGAAGATGCGCATCAGCGGATCTTCCAGCGACAGGTAGAAGCGCGAAGCCCCCGGGTCGCCCTGGCGGCCCGAGCGGCCACGCAGCTGGTTGTCGATGCGGCGTGACTCGTGGCGCTCGGTGGCGATGATGCGCAGGCCGCCGGCGGCCTTGACCTGCGCGTTGAGCGCCTGCCACTCGTCCTTGAGCTGCTGGATCTGGCGCGCCTTCTCCTCCGGCGCGATGGCGTCGTCGGCCTCGACGTGCTCGACCTGCTTCTCGACGTTGCCGCCCAGCACGATGTCGGTGCCGCGGCCGGCCATGTTGGTGGCGATGGTGATCGCGCCCGGACGGCCGGCCTGCGCCACGATCTGCGCCTCGCGCTCGTGCTGCTTGGCGTTGAGCACCTGGTGCGGGATGGCGGCCTTCTGCAGCAGGCCCGACAGCAGCTCGGAATTCTCGATCGACGTGGTGCCCACCAGCGCCGGCTGGCCGCGCTTGACGCAGTCGCGGATGTCCTCGACCACGGCCAGGTACTTCTCGCGCGCGGTCTTGTAGACCAGGTCGAGCTCGTCCTTGCGCTGGGTCGGCCGGTTCGGCGGGATCACCACGGTCTCGAGGCCGTAGATCTCCTGGAACTCGTAGGCCTCGGTGTCGGCCGTGCCCGTCATGCCGCCGAGCTTGGCGTACATGCGGAAGTAGTTCTGGAACGTGATCGAGGCGAGCGTCTGGTTCTCGCTCTGGATCTCGACGCCTTCCTTGGCCTCGACGGCCTGGTGCAGGCCGTCCGACCAGCGGCGGCCCGTCATCAGGCGGCCGGTGAACTCGTCGACGATGGTCACCTCGCCGTTGGAGACGACGTAGTGCTGGTCGCGGTGGTACAGGTGGTTGGCCCGCAGCGCCGCGTACACGTGGTGCATCAGCGTGATGTTGGCCGGGTCGTACAGGCTGGCGCCCTCGACCAGCAGGCCGGCCTGGGCCAGCAGTTCCTCGGCGCGCTCGTGGCCGGATTCGGTGAGCGTGACCTGGTGGGCCTTCTCGTCGACGGTGAAGTCGCCCGGCTCGATGACGCCCTCGCCGGTGCGCGGGTCTTCCTCGCCGATCTGGCGCTTCAGGTGCGGCACCACCTGGTTGATGCGCACGTACAACTCGGTGTGGTCCTCGGCCTGGCCGCTGATGATCAGCGGCGTGCGGGCCTCGTCGATCAGGATCGAGTCGACTTCGTCGACGATCGCGAAGTTCAGGCCGCGCTGCACCCGGTCCGCGGTCTCGTAGACCATGTTGTCGCGCAGGTAGTCGAAGCCGAACTCGTTGTTCGTGCCGTAGGTGATGTCGGCGTTGTAGGCAGCCTGCTTCTCCTCGCGCGACAGCCCGGGCACGTTCACGCCCACCGTCATGCCCAGGTAGTTGTACAGGCGGGCCATCCACTCGGCGTCGCGGCGCGCCAGGTAGTCGTTGACCGTGATCAGGTGCACGCCCTTGCCGGTCAGCGCATTGAGGTAGACCGGCAGCGTGGCCATCAGCGTCTTGCCCTCGCCGGTGCGCATTTCCGCGATCTTGCCCTCGTGCAGCGTCATGCCGCCCACGAGCTGGACGTCGAAGTGGCGCATCTTCAGCGTGCGCTTGCCGGCCTCGCGGACGACGGCGAAGGCCTCCGGCAGCAGGTCGTCCAGCGCGGTGCCCTGGGCCAGGCGCGCCCGGAACTCGGCCGTCCTGCCCTTCAGCGCGTCGTCGCTCAGCGCCGCGGTGGACGCCTCGAACGTGGCGATCTTCTCGACGACCTTCCTGTACTGCTTGAGCAGGCGATCGTTTCGGCTACCGAAAATCTGGGTAAGAAGCTTGGGCAACATGCGTGGGTTCTGGGCCAGGATGACAGGCCGCGGACAACGCACGGCGGCCGGTTTTGGCGGAGCCGGCTGTGAGCCGCAGGCCTGCCGGGGGGTGGCAAGCAAATTCTCGAAGACCGCCTCGCGACTTCGCACTGCGCCGCATCTGGGGATGCAACGCGCGAGGGCAAGGCCACGGCACGACGGGATCCGCGAAAACCCCGAGGGGAGCGCGGCCCGCGCACGACGGGCAGATCGACCATGGGCCGACCCCGCCCGGAACGAGGCGAAAAACGGCGAAGTGTAGCATTCGGGCCCTGTCGGCCCGGGGCGGAACCTCTCCGGCGTCAGCGGTGCTCGGCGCCCAGCGGGGTCGCCTGGCCGGCCGCCGTCTGCACGACCGGGCCGTGCGCGCCCGGCCCGGCCAGGAAGCGCTGCGGATCCTGCGGGACGCCGTCCACCAGCACCTCGAAGTGCAGGTGCGGCCCGGTGGAGCGACCGCTGGTGCCCACGTCGGCGACGATCTGGCCGCGCTTGACCAGGTCGCCCACCTTGACCAGGATCTTCGAGGTGTGGCCGTAACGGGTGGTCAGCCCGTTGCCGTGGTCGATCTCCAGCAGCAGCCCGTACTCGGGGTGCATCTCGGCGGTGCGCACCACCCCGCCGGCGGCGGCGTGGATCTCGGTGCCCACGGGCGACGGGAAGTCCAGGCCGGTATGCAGCGCGCCGCGGCCGGTGAACGGGTCGGACCGGAAGCCGAAGCCCGAGCCCACCGGCCCCTCGATCGGCCGGCTGCTGGGGATCATCAGCGTCTTCAGGCGCGACTCGAGCAGGCGCGATTCGGTGAGCGTGAGCAGGTCGTTCTGCTCGCCCGCCGCCTCGGCCAGCGCCTCCAGCGCGCCGTTGAGCTCGTCGAACCCGGGCCGGGTCATCGGCACGAACGGGCCGCCGGCGCCGCCGGCCTTGCCGCGCGTCAGGCCCGACAGGTCCTCGGGCTTGAGGCCGGCCATGCCCGAGACCCGGTCGCCCATCGCCTCGATCCTGATCATGCGCGCCTGCATGTCGCCCACCTTCCGGGCCATGGCGTCGAGGTTCTCGCGCAGGATCTTGTCGCGCTGGGCGCTCTCGTCGTGCACCACCAGCTTGACCAGCTGGCTGACGACCGGCCAGCCTTCGCGGGCGGCCTTGAGGAAGAAATAGTGGTAGATCGCGCCGGACAGCAGCAGGATGCCCGCCACCAGCAGGCACACCGACGCGATCATCTGGAACGGGCTGACGTGCACGACGCGCGTGCGCGCCAGGCCGCCGTGGGTGATCATGATCTGCATCGCTACACTCTCCAGAGAAATGGCCCCGCCGAGACCCGACAAACCCGCCCCGCCCGCCGCCACGCCGCGGCCGCGGGCGTTCTACGCGCCGCTGCCCGGCCGGCAGTCCGTGGCGCCGCTCGCGCGGCCCCTGGGCGAGAGCCTGGCCGGCGACGACAGCCTGGCCGGCCTGCTGGCCCGGGTGCGCGCCTCGCAGGCGCGCCTCGACGCGCTGGCCGACGTGCTGCCCGGCCTGCTGCGCCAGCACCTGCGCGCGGGCCCGCTCGACGATGAAGGCTGGACGATACTTGCCGCGAATTCGGCCGTCGCATCCAAGCTGCGCCACCTGCTGCCCACGCTGGCGGAAACTCTCGTGGCGAAAGGGTGGCAGGCTACTTCAATCCGCGTCAAGGTTCAATCGACGCAAGCCCCAGGTCGTTAACGAAAGAAACCGCGCCGGGCGCGGTTTCTTTCGGATCGGGGGCCGCGGAGCGGCGGCCGCTCAGAGGCTGATCGCGGCCGCCGTCGCTTCGGGGATCTCGACCAGCGACGCGTCCATCGGCGCGCCGGCCGACGACGGCTCGGTGCCGATCAGCATGTCGGGCGCGCTGGCGGCCACGGGGTTGGCCGCGTGGCGGGCCACCAGGGCCCCGGACACCGCGGCATCGAGCACCCGCAACCCACTGAACAGCAGCGACACGGCGATGACGCCCAGCACCAGCGTCATGGCCCGGTTGACGGGGCCATGGCTCATCCAGTGCGAGGCGTGCGACCAGGGGAAGTGCGTGCTCATGGGGGCTCTCCGGAAACCGCGCCGGCCGGGGCCGGTGCGGGGGTTGCGGGGACGGGCCTTACTGCGCCGGTGCCGGTGGCGGCGTGTCCGGCGTCGCCGCAGGCGCCGGGCTCGGATCCGACGGTGCCACTGTGGGCGCCGGAGGTGTCTGCTGCATTGCTGGCGGCTGAACGTCCGCTGGCGGCGTCACCGCGGCGGCGGGAACGTCCGGCGTCACCACCGGTGCGGCGGCCTTGGGCTGCGGGGCGACGCGCGGCGTCGCGACCGCTTCCGGCGCATGCCGCGGCACGCGGGCCACGGGGGCGTTGGCCACCGGCGGGGCGCTCGGGATCACGGCCTGCACCGGGGCCGGCACGGCGACGGCGGCCGGCGCGTCGGCGGTGATGCCGGCGGCGGGCGGCTGCTGCGTCATCTGCTCGGTGGCGGCGGCGGTCGCATCGGGGGCCTTGGCGGTGGCCGCGGCTTGCGCGACCGGATCGGGCAGGACCGGCTTGGTCACCTTGTTGGACGGCGCCAGCAGCACGATGGCCAGCGCCACGCCGCCGACGAGGGCCGCGCCCAGTGCACCGATGGCCGCCTTGGGCACGCCCTTGGAGGAAGCACCCGGCTGCCAGTCGGGCGTCGGCCCGTCGGCGAGCGCTGCGGCTTCGTCGGAGACTCCGGCGGTGCGATAGGTGGCCGCGGTGGCGGGGCGGGGGCGAACCTGGGACGACTCCGAACGCACGTTGCGGTCAGGGAGGCCAGTCGCGAAGTGGGGGGTGGTGTAGGTAGTCATGGCTCCACGGTACGCCCCGACCCGCGCCGTTTCCATAGTCCAACGAGCCGATCGCCGGTAGGCCTTGACCGACACCGGCCGCACGGCTTGATACAAATGAGGCCTGCCGTCGTGTAGGCGCCGTCCGACACGGGGTGGGGTGCTCAGCCTATGGCGGGGCCACCCATGCCTGAGCAAACTGACGCTACGGCAGACGAGCGCCCGCCAGCGCAGTCGCCCAACGGACACCCGGCTGGTCGGAGGCGCACATGGACAACTTTCCCGCAGGACACGCGAACGACGCGACGATCGATCACGGCGCCATGTTGGCCATCGGCGCGATGTTCGACATGCTCCACGACGACGACAACCTCGGCGACGAGGCCCCGTTCCCGTCCACCTGGCTGCATCTGACCTCCGGAGACGCGCCGCACGACTGACTCGAGCGGACGTGCTGCGCGGCGCCACGGATGCGCCGCAACGGAGGCGCCGCGAGCGAGCGCCCCGCCTGGCCGGGATGCGTTCCGGTCGTTGCACAATGTGGAGCATTGGGTCGCGCCGGCATCCTCGGCGGACCGGCTTGTGGCATGTCGAACCTGTTGGCATTCGTCGTCGAGGACAGCCCGGTGATCCAGGAAAACCTGATCGCCGCGCTGGAGGAAATGGCCCCCGTGAAGGTGGTGGGCACCGCCGTGGACCAGGCCGGCGCCTTGAACTGGCTCACCAACGAGGCCAACCGGTGCGACATCGCGATCATCGACATCTTCCTGCGCCAGGGCTCCGGCATGGGCGTGCTGCGGGCGCTGCACGAGGCCCGCGCGCCGTTCGAGCGCGTGGTGCTCACCAACTACGCCACCGCCGACATCCGGCGCCAGTGCCTCGCGCTCGGGGCGAGCGCGGTGTTCGACAAGTCGGGCGAGATCGACGCGCTGGTCGACCATTGCGTGGCGCGCGCGGCGCGGACCGCCTGAACGAACATGCACGCTGTCTCGCGCGCCGAACGCCGTGCGGCTGCTCGACAGTGACGGGCCTACTGGATCAGGCCGTTCTTCAGCGCGTAGTACGTGAGGTCGCTGTTGGTCTCGAGCTGCAGCTTCTCGAGGGTGCGCGCGCGGTACGTGCTGACCGTCTTGACGCTCAGGAACATGCCCTCGGCGATCTGCCCCACCGTCTCGCCCTTGGCCAGCCGCAGGAACACCTGCAGTTCGCGCTCGGACAACTGCTCGTGCGCCGGCCGGTCGCCGGCGCCGGCGGCGCCGTCGGCCAGCATCTCGGCCACCTGGGCGGTGATGTAGCGCCGGCCCATGGACACCGTGCGGATGGCCTTGACGATCTCGTCGGGATCGCAGCCCTTGTTGAGGTAGCCGCTGGCGCCCTGGCGCAGCAGCGTCGTGGCGTAGTGCGTCTCGGGAAAGCCGCTGAGGATGAGCACCGGCAGGTCGGGACGCCGCGCCTTGATGGCGGCGAGCGCATCGACGCCGCTCTGGTCGGGCATGGACAGGTCCATCAGCAGGACGTCCAGGTCGCCGCCACGGACGAGCTCGAGGGCTTCGCGGCCGTCCGCGGCCTCGCCGGTGACGCGCAGGTCGACATGGTCCGACAGGAATTGCCGAAGGCCGGCGCGGACGATCGCATGATCGTCGACGATCACAACGCGAATCATGTAGTCTCCCGCGGAATCGATGAACTTGAATTCAGGTCGGCGCCTTGCCGGAACGATCGGCCGGTTCGCCTCGAGGATCGACGCGAGGCCGCGATGGACGCGGGCGACGGACCGATTGATTCAAGTGTAGCGGGGAACCCGACATGTCATTCCTGAGGACGCTGGAAACCGCGCGACGAAGTCGCTTCGCGGCTCCGGTCGCGCTCCTGCTCGGCCTGGCCGTGCTCCTGACCAACGAGATCGGCCACCAGCGTGCGCTGGCCGTGATCGCCAGCCGCGAAGCGCTGCTGGAGGCGCGCGTGGAGGTCAGCCTGCTGATGCGCGAGGTGATCGCGGCCGAATCGGGCCAGCGCGGCTACCTGCTCACCGGCCGCACCGAATACAAGGAGCCGTATACGCGCGCCGCGGCGCAGGTGCAAGGCCAGCTCGCCCGGCTCGCCCAGATCTATTCGGCCTGGCCCGATCGCCGCGCCGACGTGCGCAAGCTCGACGAGCTGACGCGCCAGCGCATGTCGGAACTCGACACCACGGTGACCATGTTCGAGAACAAGGCCACCGAGGGCTGGCGCGACCTCGTGCTGACCGACATCGGCCGCGAGACGATGCTCGCCATCGAGGGCCAGGCGCGCAACATGGCCCGCGTGGAGACGACCCGCATCGACGAGTCGCGCGAGCTGCTCACCGAGACGCTGCTGTTCAGCCGCATCGGCATCGCGGCGCTGGTGGTGCTGAGCCTGGCCGCGCTGCTGCTGTACGCACGCCAGGCGCGCCGCTTCGACGACGAGCGGCTGGAACGCGCCGCCGCGCTGCGCTTCGAGCGCGACCGGCTGGAGGTCGAGGTGGAGCGCCGCACGCGCGAGATCACGCAGATCGCCACCCACCTGCAGACCGCGCGCGAGGACGAGCGCAGCAGCCTGGCGCGCGAGCTGCACGACGAGCTCGGCGGGCTGCTGACCGCCGCCAAGCTCGACGTCGCGCGCATGCGCAGCCGGCTCGCCGCCGCGCCGCCCGAGGTGCTCGAACGCATGGTGCACCTGGTCAAGACGCTGGACGAGGGCATCGCGCTGAAGCGCCGCATCATCGAGGACCTGCGGCCCTCGTCGCTGAACAACCTCGGCCTGAAGGCCGCGCTCGAGATCCTGTGCTCCGAGTTCGCCGAACGCAGCGAACTGGAGATCGACACCGAGGCCGAGGAACTGCCGCTGGACGACGCCGGCAAGCTGACCGTCTACCGCCTGGTGCAGGAGGCGCTGACCAACGTGGCCAAGTACGCCAGTGCGTCGACGGTGCAGGTGCGCGTCGCCGCGCAGGGGGCGTGGGCCGACGTCGAGGTGCGCGACGACGGCGTGGGCTTCGATCCGACCGCGGCGCGCGCCTCGGCGCACGGGCTGGCCGGCATGCGCTTTCGCGTGCAGTCGGGACGCGGTGAGCTCAAGATCCGGTCGCGGCCGGGGCACGGGACGACCATCCATGCGCGCCTGCCGCTGCCCGAGCCCGTATCGGGGGCCGGCGATGCCGGCGCGGACCTGGCGGCGCTGATCGGGCCGGGCGCGTTCCCGCAGCCGCCTGCGAACGTCGGTTAGCGCGCCGCCGGCCAGGCACGCTGTCGGTGCCGTCCGACACCGGGACCCGGCCTGCGCCTATCGTGCTCGAGCGTTGCGCGCCCTATCGTTGGCGTACCGTATCCACAACGTCCCGAAGGAGTTCCCCATGATCACTCGTCTCGCCATCGCCGCCATGATCGCCGCCACCACGCTGGTCACCGCCACCGGCTGCGCCGTCGAACGCCACCAGGAAACCGTCGGCGCGTACGTCGACGACTCCGCCGTGACCACCAAGGTCAAGGCCAAGTTCGCCGAAGATCCGACGGTCAGCGCGATGGCCATCAAGGTCGACACGATGAAGGGCGTCGTGCAGCTGTCCGGCTTCGCCAAGTCGACGGAAGAACGCATGATGGCCGAACGCCTGGCGCGCGACACCAACGGCGTCACCGCCGTTCGCAACGACATCATCGTCAAGTAATCGCGGCACCCCGGCGCTCGCCCGACGCGGGCGCCGACGCCATGGGAAATGCCCCGCAGCGCGGGGCATTTTCACGTTGGACGAGCGCGAAAGCGATGCGCGCCGGCCGCCCGCGGGACGCGGGACGCGCCGACATGACGGCGTGCCGCAGTCCTGCGCCGGCGCGACGCCGTCAGTGCCGCACGTGCTCCGGCGGCGCGTAGCGCAGGCCGATCGCGATGCGGCCGGTCCAGTACACCAGGCGCCCGGTGCCGGGCAGGGCCACGGGGCCGACGTAGCCCGGGGGCACCCAGCCCTTGTCGAAGGGCGCGGGATGGGATGCCGGCAACTTGCCGTGCGTGCCGATGGCGGAAATCATGGCTCACCTCCTTGGGGTTCAGCCCCTCATCGGCAAGAAGCGAGCCCGGCGGTGGAGTGACAGGATGCTTCCGCGGCCATCCCCAGAAACACACGTGGCGCGCTCGTCAATGAGGTCTACGATCGGCCTCATCCCGCCTGACGCTCGAGGAGACGCGCGTGGATCGCAGCGAGATCATCACCGACGAGTCCGTGGAATTCGTCCGGCAGGCCGACGGACGCTGGCGCTGGCATGCGCGCACGCCCGCGGCGGCCGATCTGCTGGGAACCGCGGTGGACGCGCCGTCGATGCTGTCGTTCCGCACGGCCATGGAGGCGGCCGCCGACGTGGCGGTGCACGCCGACGCAGAACGCGACGCCACCGGCCGCCACGTGATGACGCGCGACTACATCCGCCGCATGATCAGCGCCATCGCCCTGCCCTGCGAGACCTGCGCCAACGTGTTCTTCGGCGCTGTCTACTGGCACGCGCGCGACGTCGACGGCGCCAACTGGGGCGTCGACATCATGAACGGCTCCGGCGACCAGGATGCCTGCCTGGCCTGCGTGGCCGATGCGCGCGAACAACTGCGCCGGCTCTACGCGCTCGTCGACGAAGCCTGAAGCGACCGGTCGCCTCCGAGGCGGCGCGGTGTCCCCGCGCAGCAACGGTGTGCCGCGCATCTCGTGGTAAACACGCAGGCGTTGCGGATGACACTGCCCATGAATGACTGACCAACCCTTCTCGGTACTCGTTGTCGGCGGCGGCGCCGGCGGACTCGAACTGGCCTGCAAGCTGGGCCGCAAGTGGGGCCCCGAGCGCGTGGCGCTGGTGGACGCCAAGCTGTTCCACATCTGGAAGCCCTCGCTGCACGAAGTGGCCGCCGGCACGCTGGACATCCACCAGGAGGGCCTGTCGTACCAGATGCTGGCCCACGACAGCGGTTTCTCGTTCATCTACGGCGCGATGACCGGCCTCGACGCGGCGGCACGCGCGCTGGTGGTCGGCGCCGTGCTGGATGGCGCCGAAGAGGTGCTGCCCGAGCGCCGCATCGGCTACGAGACGCTGGTGCTGGCCATCGGCAGCGTGTCCAACGACTTCGGCGTGCCGGGCGTGGCCGAACACGCGTTCTCGCTGGACGGCCCGCACGACGCGGAGCGGTTCCGCCTGCGCATGCTGCAGCTGCTGTCGCTGGTGGAGGCGCGCAAGCGCCACGACCCGATGGCCGCGCTCGACATCGTCATCATCGGCGGCGGCGCCACCGGCGTGGAGCTGGCGGCGGAACTGCGCGAGGCGAGCTCGCTGCACGCGCAGTACGGGCTGCGCCACATCGACGCCGGGCGCGACGTGCGCATCCGCATCCTCGAGGGCGCGCCGCGCCTGCTGGCGCCGCTGGCCGAGAACGTGGCGGCGGCGGCGACGCGCCTGCTGGGCCTCCGCCATGTGGCGGTCAACACCTCGTGCCGCGTGGTCGCCGTCGATGCCGACCGGGTGACGGACGCCGACGGCAACGTCTACCCCGCCGACCTCTGCGTGTGGGCCGCCGGCATCAAGGCGCCGCCGCTGCTGGCCGAGGTGGGGCTGCCGGTGACCCGGGGTGGCCAGGTCAAGGTGGACGGGCAGCTGCGCGTCGAGGGCGTGCCGGGCGTGTTCGCCTTCGGCGACTGCGCATGGTGCCCGCAGGCGGGCGGCAAGGCGGTGCCGCCGCGGGCCCAGTCGGCCCACCAGCAGGCGGACTACCTCTACGCGCTGCTGCAGCTGCCGGCCGGCGCCGACCCCGGCGCCCGGCCGCCGTACGTGTTCCACGACCATGGCTCGCTCGTCTCGATCGGCTCGAGCGCGACGGTGGGCAGCCTCATGGGCAACCTGTTCCGCTCCACGACCTGGTTCGTCGAGGGCCTGTTCGCACGCATGGTCTACGTCAGCCTGCACCTGATGCACCACCGGGCGGTGATGGGCACGCTGCGCACCGCGGTTCTCGCGATGGCGCGCTTCCTGGTCAAGCGGGCGCGACCGCTGGTCAAGCTGCACTGACGCTCAGGCGAACGTCGCGCCGGCGGGCTCGCCGGCCATCGTGGCGAGGCCCTCGTCGGCGCCGGCCATGCCGTAGACGACGCCGCCCAGCAGAACGGCGGAGATCACGGCGCTGGCCACGCCCCCGGCGAGGCGCTGGCGGCGCGGCAGGCCGCGCGGGCGGTTGGGTGCCTGGTCGGTGCTGGCGTTGGGCGGGGCGATGGGGGTGCGGTCGGTGGTCATGGCGGTCTCCTGCGGGGGGTGGTGGGTGGACGGGATGGCGAGGCGGGCCGGCGCATCAGGCGCGGGCAGCGGACGCGGCGGACGCGCGGGCGACGAGCGGCGCGGCGGCGGCGTCCGTGGCGGTCATGCCCAGCACGACGCTGCCGAACAGGGCCACCGTCACCGCCACGCTGGCGAGGGCGGAGCCGATGCGCGGACGGCGCGGCAGGCCGGACAGGCCGCTGGCGGGACGGGCGGCGGATTCGGTGGTGGCGGTGCTGTTGGCGTTGTCGGCGGTGGCGTTCATGGCGGCTCCTGGGTGGGTTCGTTGGGGTGAACGAACTGTCGCGGACCGCGCTCGCCGCGTCATGAAAGCGCCGTGAACCGTTCTGAAAAGTTGTGAACCCGCGCCGGCGTGGCGTCATCGCGCCGCACTCGTTCGTCCTGTCGCGGCGGCGGCCAGACCCTGCTACGCTGGGCCATCCCGCCCGCCATCGAGGCTGCGTCCGCCATGGATCCGTCCGCCCACTCGCTGAAATTCGGCCCTGCAGGCCGGTTCGAGCTGCAGGCACACGAGCGCCGGCTGCTCGTCGACGGCGTACCCGCCAACCTCGGGGCGCGCGCCTTCGACCTGCTGCTGGTGCTGGCCGCGCGGCCCGCGCAGCTGCTGACCAAGCACGAACTGATGGACCAGGTCTGGCCCGGCGTGATCGTCGAGGAGAACAACCTGGCGGCGCAGATCAGCGCCCTGCGCAAGGTGCTGGGCGGCGAGCTGATCGCCACCATCCCGGGTCGCGGCTACCGCTTCACCGCGCGCACCGAGCCGGCGCCCGAGGCCGCCGCGGTGGCCGTCGCGCCGCCGGCAGCGGCCGACGACGCGCACCTGTACGCCGAGCGGCCGACGCTGCGCACCAACCTGCCGGAACGCCCGCCGCCGCTGATCGGCCGCGGCGGCGACCTGGCTGCGCTCGCGGCGCTCGTCGACGCGCACCGCCTGGTCACGCTGGTGGGCGCCGGCGGCATGGGCAAGACGCGGCTGGCCCAGGCCTTCCTGCACGCGCAGCGCGAGGCCTGGCGCCACGGCGTGTGCTGGATCGAGCTGGCCACGGTCACCGACGGCGCCGCGCTGCCCGGCGCGATCGCCTCCGCGCTGGGCGTGCGACCGCCCGCCGGCGAGCCGCTGGTGGGCCTGGCAGGAGCGCTCGCGCCACTGCAGATGTTGGTCGCGCTGGACAACGCCGAACACCTGCTCGACGACGTCGCCCGCATCGCCCACGCGCTGCTGGACAAGGCACCGGGGCTGCGCATCGTGGTCACCAGCCAGACGCCGCTCAAGCTCGCCGCCGAACGCGTCTACCGGCTCGAGGCGCTGGCCGTGCCGCAGGGCCCGCTGCCGGCCGCGCAGGCGGGCGAGTTCGGCGCGGTGGCGCTGTTCGCCGAGCGCGCCCAGGCCGCCGACGCGCGCTTCGCGCTCACCGACGCCAATGCCCCCGCGGTGATCGCGCTGTGCGCGGCGCTGGACGGCCTGGCGCTGGCCATCGAGCTGGCGGCCGCGCGCGTGAGCATGTTCGGGGTGCAGCGCCTGGCCGCGTCGATGCAGGACCGGCTGCAGCTGCTCACGTCCAGCCGCGACCGCGCCGCCCCGGCGCGCCACCAGACGCTGCGCGCCGCCGTCGAATGGAGCCACGGCCTGCTCAACGAGCGCGAGCAGACCGTGTTCCGCCGCCTGTCCGTGTTCGCCGGCAGCGCGTCGCTGGCCTTGATCCAGCGCGTGGTGGCCGACCCGCCGCAGGCCGGCGGACTGGACGAGTGGACGGTGCTGGACGCGCTGTCCGGCCTCGTCGACCGCTCGCTGGTGGCGGTGCTTGGCAGCGCCGACGACGCGCAGCCGCGCTACCGGCTGCTGGCCTCGCCGCGGGCGCTGGCGCTCGAACAGCTGCAGGCCGCCGGCGAGGAACCCGCGCTGCGGCAACGCCACGCGCTGGCGCTGGGCGCGCTCTACGACGAACACTGGCACACGCGCCACTCCGGCGTCATGCGCGTCGACGAATGGAAGCGCGAGGTCGAGCTCGACGCGCCCAACGCCGCCGAGGCGATGGCCTGGGCCGTCCGCGCCGGCCTGACGGACTGCGCGCTGGCGATCGGCGCCACCTGGCTGCACGCGATGAACCGCTTCATGCACGCCGACCGCATGGGGCTGGCCGACACCTGCACCACGCTCGCCGCGCTGGCCCCCTCGCCCGAGTTGCGCATGCGCGCCGCGCTCGCCACCGCGCGCGCGTGGACGAACCCGCGCAAGCGCCGGGCGTTCGCCGCGGTCGACCGCGCGCTGGAGCTGGCGCGCACGATCGACGCCGGCGCGCCCGATCGCTGGCTGCTCTATCGGGCGCTGGGCCAATGGGTGGTCAGCGGCTCGAGCCTGGCCGACATGCCGCCCGCGGACCTGGTGGCGGCGCTGGACGAGCTGGACCGCATCGAGGATCCGGCGTGGCCGCCGCACCGGCTCGACATCGGCCTGGAGGCGCACTCGTTCTTCCTCAGCCGCTCCGACGCCGGTCCGGAGGCGGCCACCGCGCGCCTGGCGCTGATCCGCCGCACCGCGACCATCGCCGCGCAGCTGGGCGACGACCTCGAGACCTCGCTGAACAACCTGATGGACGCCGAGCTGGCCTCGGGCGACGTCGACGCCGCGGCGCGCACCGGCCACGCGCTGATCGAGCAGCTCTCGGGTTCGCGCAACGAGCACATCCTGGCCTACGCGCGGTTGAATCTCGGCGCCTGCCACCTGGCGCTCGACGAGACCGAACCGGCGCGGGCGATGCTGCTGGCCGCCTGGGCCAAGGCCACCGCGTTCGAGATGCAGCCCTACTGCGCCGACTACCTGGCGCTGCTCGCGGCCCTGGAGCAGCGGCCGCGCGCCGCGGCCTGGCTGGCCGGCTATTCGGACGAGGGCTACCGCGCCAAGTCCGAGGGGCGCGAGCGCAACGAGGCTGCGGCCAGCGAGCGCGTGCGCGCGCTGGCGGTCGCCGAGATCGGCGTGGACGCGTTCGAGAACGCGCGCGCCGGCGGCTGCGCGCTGACCGACGACCAGGTGGCCGCCCTGGCGTTCGCCACCGTCGACATGGCCTGACCGCCGCCCGCGTGTCGGCGCCGACGCGGCGCCCTCACACGCCAGCAACGCGGCCGCCGCAGCATGGCCCTCCCCTGCCGACACGCGCCCGCGGGCGCCCCGCCGTGACCCCTGCCGACCTGCCCGTCCCCTCGCCGTCCGCGCGCCGCCGCGCGACGCTCGCCACCTTGCTGGGCCTGGCCGTCGCGGCGCCGGCTGGCGCCCAGATGGGGGGACCGGGCGGCGGCGGTGGCGGCGGCCACGGCGGCCGCGGCCCTCAGCAGGACGGCGGCCGTCCCGACAAGGATCCGAAGGACGCCCGCCCGGGCGCCGGCGCGCTGCCGCCCGACCTGGTGGCGGCCTTCGCGCGGCGCCTGCGCGAGGGCGCGCCCGAGCTGGCGCTGGCGCCGTCGCAGCAGGCAGCGTGGCGCGACTTCGTCGTTGGCCTCGCGGAGGTCGGCCAGCACAACGAGCGCCGCCTGCAGCGCATCCTGTGGCGCAGTGCCAGCAGCGTCAGCGCGGTCGCGCCGCTGAAGTCCTTCATCGACGCCGAGGTCGACGAAGGCGAGGGCCGCCAGCAGGCGCTGGCCGAGCTGCAGCAGGCCCACGACCGGCTGGACGCGCAGCTGGACGAGCGCCAGCGCTCGGTGCTCGCCAACCTGTTCGTGGCGACGCGCAGCGAACTGGCGGCCGAGCGCGGCCGATGATGCGCCGGCTCTGCTAGGCTCGGCCACGCGCGTCCAGGGCGGCACTCCTGCCGCGACCCGTCGCGCGCCGGAAGGATCGCCATGGCCACGCACGACAGCGACTGGGCTCACGAGGCGCGCCGCGGCCGCGCCGGGCGCTGGCGGGGCTTGCTGGCCCTCGCCGCCGCGGCACTGGCGCTGGCGGCCTGCGGGAGCAGTGGCGGCGACGGTGGCGGCGCCGTGGCGTCGCGCCAGGCCAACCAGCCCGTCGCGGTGGCCACGGCCACGCGCTTCGCCAGCGCCACCGGCGGCAACTGGCACATGTGCATGCTGGCCACGGACGGCCGCACCCTGTGCTGGGGCAGCAACGAACGCGGCCAGCTGGGCGCCGCCTCGACGCAGCGCTGCATGGACGGCAACCTCGATTGTTCGACCACGCCGCTGGTGGCGGCCGGCGGCGCGGCCTACACGCAGATCGTCGCCGGCGACCTGATCACCTGCGGCCTGGGCGCGGCCGGCGCGGCCTCATGCTGGGGCATGGACCTGGGCGGCCAGCTGGGCGACGGCGCTGCGACCAGCAGCACCAGCCCGGTGGCGGTCGCGGGCGGCCACGTCTTCACGGCGCTGGCGGCGAGCGCCTCCACCGGCCTGGCCTGCGGCCTCACGGCAGACGCGAGCGTCTGGTGCTGGGGCACCGGCTTCGGGTTCGGCACCAAGGGCCCGGCCGCGTCGACGACGCCGCTGCGCTGGGATGCCGTCAGCGGCAGCGTGGCCTGGACCCGGCTGACGATCGGCCAGGGCCACGCCTGCGGCCTCGACGCGGCGGGCGCCGCATGGTGCGTCGGCAGCGCCTCCTACGGCCTGCTGGGCGACGGCGCCGGCGTGGCCTCGGCGACGCCGGTCGCGGTAGCCGGCGGCCACGTGTTCCGCGACATCGCCGCCAGCATCCAGCACACCTGTGCGCTGGCCCAGGACGGCCAGGCGTGGTGCTGGGGGCTGGGCGGCGGCGTGGGCAACGGCGCCGCGACGGCCGCAATCCAGGGCACGCCCGTGGCCGTCACGACCGACCAGCGCTTCGCGAGCATCGCCGCAGGTCCCGAGCGCAGCTGCGGGCTGACCGCCGACGGCCATGCCTGGTGCTGGGGCGACATGGCCGGCGGCGCGCTCGGCAGCGGCGACGACCAGGCGCACACCACACCGGTGGCGGTGGCCGGCAACCACCGCTTCATCAGCCTGGCGATGAGCAACGTCGATACCTGCGCCATCGACACCGATGGCGCGGCCTGGTGCTGGGGCAGCAACGACACCGGCGCGCTGGGCATCCCGCCCTGAGCGTCAGCCGAGCGCGGGCTGCTGGCGCAACGCCTCCAGGATGCCGTTGCGCGCCTGGTCGAGCGCATCGCGCATCTCCTCGGGCATGCGCGTGGCCAGGGTGATGTCGAGCAGGCCGTCGATCGCCTTCGAATAGAACGCCGCCAGCGCGTTCGGGTTCGGGTGCTGGATGAACAGGAGCTTGACGGCCATCTCGAGCGCGACGATCTGTCCCGAGAGCCGGGCGTTCTCGATGCGTTGCTGCTCGAACAGGTCGGTGAGGGGGCTGGTCATGGTGGGGCGCGAGAGGGAGGCGGGGACGCCATGCTCCCACGTCCGTGCCGCCGTGGCGAATCGTCGAGCGGGAAAGAGGGCCCGCGCGGACGGATCGACCGCGCCCTGCGCCGACCGCGATTCTCGAAACATCTTGAAACGGTTGGCCGGGTCGCGACACCCGCGCCGCGGGCTGATGCTGGACACTGCGCGGGACGCATCGGAGGGGCCGATGCGCAGCCGCGCCCCGCACGGGCGCCGGCTGGACGAGCAGCACAGGAATGTCGCACCACCGGCGCGACGTCCGCCAACACGCCCGAGGCAAGGGCGACAGTCGATTGGATCCAGCAGACAAACGCGCCGACACGCCCGATCACGATCGGGTGCGCGCCACCGACGCGCCGATCGGCGAGCGGCGCCGGAGCCGCCGCGACCCCTGGCGCCAGGAGTCGCGGCGGCGCGATCGCGAACGCCGCGTCGAGCGCAGGCGGATGGCCGACGCGATCGTGTTCTCGATCGTCGTGCACGTGCTGCTGTTCATCCTGCAGTTCGACGCCCCGGGATTCGGTTCGCCGAAGATCGCGCTGCCCCTGCACGAACGCCGCATCCAGGCGCCGGACCTGGTCGTCGTGCTGGCACCGTCGCCCGGCGATGCCGCCCCGTCGAAGCCGCCTGACGTCCGTCCGACCGTGCCGGTGCCGCTGCTCGCGGCCAGCCCGGCGCCGGCGGGCGCCCGCGCGCCGGACGCCTGGACGACCGCCCTCGCCGCGCCTGCGCCTGCGCCTGCGCCTGCGCCTGCGCCTGCGCCTGCGCCCGCACCGGCACCGGCACCGGCACCGGCACCGGTACCCTTGCCGGCGCCACGCCCAGTTGCTCCGGCGGCCCCCGCGACCCGGGCTCCACGCCCCGTGGCCACCCGCCCGGCAACGCACCCGACGGCGCGTGCGGAGCCCCGCGCCGTCGCGGCGCCGACGCAACCCGTCCGGCCGCCCGTCCCACCGCCACCGCCGCCGCCGCCGCCGAAGGCGCCTGTCGAACCGCTCGTCCCGGACGCCGTGTTGGCGGTCGACGACCCGACGCGGGACAAGATCCCGCTGCCCAGCGCGGAACCGCGTCCGCCGCACGCCGGCGCCTCGAGCCCGGACGACGCGGCCAGCCAGGCCCGCCGCCTCGCGCAGGAGCAGGCCGAACGGGCCGAACGGGCCCGCGAGGAGGCTGCACGCCAGGCCACGCTGCGGTTGCAGGCCGAAGCCGCGGAACAGGCCGCACGCGACGAGGCCCAGCGGCAGGAGGCGGCCAGGCAGGAAACCCTGCGGCAGCAGGCCGCGCAGCGCGCCGCCGAGGCGCAGGAAGCCGCGCGCCAGGAGGCCGCGCGGCGCGCCGCCGCCGAGGCGGCGCACCAGGAAGCCCTGCGCCAGGAAGCCGCGCAACGGGCCGCGGCCGCGGCGGACGCAGCACGCCAGGAGGCCATCCGGCAGGAGACCCTGCGCCAGCAGGCCGCGCAGCGGGCCGCCGAGGTCCAGGAGGCCGCGCGCCAGGAAACCCTTCGCCAGGAAGCCGCGCAGCGGGCCGCGGCCGCGGCGGACGCGGCCCGCCAGGAAGCCATCCGGCAGGAAACGCTGCGCCAGGAGGCCGCGCAGCGCGCCACCGCCGCCGAGGCCGCACGGCAGGAGGCCGCACGCCAGGACGCGCTGCGCCAGCAGGCCGCTCAACGCGCCGCGGCGGAGGCGGCCCGCCAGGAAGCGGCACGCCAGGAAGCGCTGCGGCAGCAGGCCGCGCAGCGCGCCGCCGAGGCCCAGGAGGCTGCGCGCCAGGAAGCCCTGCGCCAGGAGGCCGCGCAACGCGCCACCGCCGCGGCCGAGGCGGCACGCCAGGAGGCGTTGCGGCAGGACGCGCTGCGCCAGCAGGCGGCTCAACGCGCCGCCGCCGAGGCGGCCCGCCAGGAAGCGGCACGCCAGGAAACACTGCGCCAGCAGGCCGCGCAGCGCGCCGCCGAAGCCCAGGAAGCCGCGCGCCAGGAGGCCGCTCGCCAGGAAACACTGCGCCAGCAGGCCGCGCAGCGCGCCGCCGAAGCCCAGGAAGCCGCGCGCCAGGAGGCCGCTCGCCAGGAAACACTGCGCCAGCAGGCCGTCCAGCGTGCCGCGGCGGCCGAGGCGGCTCGCCAGGAGGCCGTCCGGCAGGAGACGTTGCGCCAGCAGGCCGCCGAGCGGGCCGCAGCGGAGGCCGCGCGCCAGGAAGCCGCGCGGCAGGATGCCCAGCGCCAGGAAGCCGCCCAGCGCGCCGCCGCGGCGGCGGAGGCGGCGCGCCAGGAGGCCCAGCGCGTGGAAGCCGCACAACGGGCCGACGCGGCCCGCCAGGAAGCGCAGCGGCAGGAGGCCCAACGCCAACAGGACCTGCTGCGGCAGCAGGCGCAGCAGGACGCAGCCCGGCGCGACGCCGCCGCGCGCGAGGCGGCCCGCGTCGAGTCCGAGAAGGCCGCGGCGGCGCGCAAGCAGGCCGACGAGGCCGCGCGCGAACAGCGCCCGGGGGCCGCACCGGGGGGGCCGGGCAACGGCGCCGCCGCCCAGGCCCCGCCCGCCGGGCCCGGGCAGGTCGTCGCGAATGCGGCGCCGACGCCGCGCCTGCCGACGGCCCCCGGCCCCACGCCGCCGCCCGAGGCCGCCCCGCCGCCGAGGTCGTTGCGCGCCAGCACGCCCGCGTCGGCGACGCCGCCGGCCAACGCCGCGCGTCGCCACACCCTGTTCGGCCGCACCGACCGCAACATGGACGCCGTCGTCTACGCCGAGGGCTGGCGCCAGCGCATCGAGATGAACGCGCCGTTCGACAAGGTCAAGCAGGCCAAGACGCGGCCCTACGTCGACCCGATCGTGACGGTCGCATTGCGCAGCGACGGCAGCGTCGAGTCGGTCAATTTCGACCGCTCCAGCGGCATCCCGGAACTCGACGCCGCGGTCAAGGCGATCGTCCTGCAACTGGCCCCGTACCGGCCGTTCCCGGCGGACCTGGCCAGCGACTACGACGTCATCGAGATCAAGCGCACCTGGACGCTGGACGTCGCGATCCGGCTGTTCGCGGGCGGTCGATGAACGTCCGTGCTGTTGTGAAGACGTCGAATTCCGTCACCGCAGAGCTAAATGTGCAGTACGCACATGTAAATGATTGTTAACAACACTCACACATCCCGTCATGCCGCGCCATGATTCGTTTCCCGTCGACCGGCGGCGCATCGACGGCCATACCGGCTGCCGGCGCGGGTCGTGACCGCCAGGCGGGCCGTCCGACCGCATCTCCGGCTCGATTTCGACCGGAAACACATCACTCTTCTTGATCCAGTCCTTCGCGAAATCCCCGGAAAATGAGAACTATTCCTCTCCCAGCCCCGTCAGGCTTCGCGAATTCGCGCGGCATGCCGTTGCATGTGGAATGGCCTCAGACCCCGCGTCACCGCCCACGTGACGCCGCGAAACGACCGCTCATGAACACCCTAGTTTCCCAGCTCCACGGCGCCGGCCCGGCCCCCGCTCCCGCCCCCGCGTCCGCCAAGAAGCGGCGCGTGAGCGACATGACGCTCTACCTGGTGCTCGCGCTGCTGGTGCTGGGCGCGTGGCTGTTCACCCGCCAGGGCTATTTCCGCCCGGGCGACGACGTCGGCTACTGGCTGGGCGTCACCGGCGGCGTGATGATGCTGCTGCTGCTGCTCTACCCGGTCCGCAAGTACTTCAAGTTCACCCATCGCTGGGGCAAGGTGAAGTGGTGGTTCCTGGTCCACATGCTGCTGGGCATCGGCGGTCCGTTGCTGATCCTCGTGCACAGCACCTTCCACCTCGGGTCGCTCAATGCGGCGGTCGCGCTGTTCAGCATGCTGATCGTCGCCGCCAGCGGCGTCGTCGGGCGCTTCCTGTACCTGCGCATCCACCGCGGCCTGCACGGCGAGAAGAACAACCTGGCCGACCTGCAGAAGCGGGCCGGGCTGGCCGAAGGCGAGATCCGGTCGCGCTTCCGGTTCGCGCCGGAAGTGGCCGCGCACCTGATGAAGTTCGAGAACGAGGCGCTGGCGGGCGAGGCGGGGCTGGCAACCGCGTTTCGCCGGGTCCTGTGGCTGCCGATCCGCCAGCGCGTGGTCTACCAGTCCTGCGTGGCAGAGCTCGACGCGCGCCTGCGCCTGATCGGCAAGGAACAGAAGTGGACGCGCGGCCAGTTGCATCGCCGCCGCGCCAAGGTGCACAGCACGGCGCGCAACTACCTGCGCAGCGTCACCCGCGTCGCGCAGCTGAGCGCCTACGAGCGCCTGTTCGCGCTCTGGCACCTGCTGCATGCCCCGTTCGTCTACCTCCTTGCACTGACTGCAGGCTTCCATGTCTTCGCGGTGCACGCCTATTGAGACCCGCCGTGACGCGGTCCGGGCCCGAACGCGGCGTCCTGCGGGGAATCCGTTCCTGCGTCCGCTGGCTGTTGCCCGCCCTGGTCGCCCTGGCGGGCATTGCCGGAGCGACCGGCGCGCGCGCGCAGGCGCTGGAGTCGGTGCTGGAGCCAGGACCGTTGTCGCACGCCCATGAGAAATACGAAGGCGAATGCACGACCTGCCACGTCAAGTTCGATCGCAATGCCCAGGACAAGCTCTGCATGGACTGCCACAAGGACATCGGCCAGGACGCGCGCACCCACCAGGGGATGCACGGGCGCATGAAGCCACAGGCCTGCAAGTCCTGCCATACGGACCACAAGGGGCGCAACGCCCAGATCGCCGCATTCGACCAGCGCAGGTTCGACCACGCCGGCACCGAGTTCGCGCTGCGGGGCGCCCATGCGAAGGCGGACTGCGCCAAGTGCCACGTCCCCAATGCGGAGAAGAAGCCCTACCGCATCCCGGCGCACGAGTGCGTCGCGTGCCACAAGAAGGATGACGCGCACAAGGGGTCGCTGGGGCCCAAGTGCGCCGACTGCCATGCCGAGTCCGACTGGAAGACGGCCAAGTTCGACCACGCCACCACCCGCTTCCCCTTGCTGGGCAAGCACGACGCGGTCAAGTGCGCCGACTGCCACAGGAACGGCCAGTACAAGGACACGCCGATGACCTGCATCGCGTGCCACAAGAAGGACGACCATCACAAGGCCCAGTTCGGCGACAAGTGCGAGAGCTGCCACGCCGCCAGCGACTGGAAGTCCATCCGCTTCAACCACGACACCGACACGCACTACGCGCTGCTGGGCAAGCATCGCGCGGCCAAGTGCGAGAGCTGCCACGTCGGCAACCTGTACAAGGTCAAGCTCGCAACGGCCTGCATCGAGTGCCACCGCAAGGACGACAAGCACAAGGGCAGCCTCGGCGATACCTGCTCCACCTGCCACACCGAGCGCGACTGGAAGGAGCCCGCGAAGTTCGATCACGCCAAGACCGTCTTCCCGCTGGCGGGCAAGCACGCCAACGTGCAGTGCAAGGACTGCCACAAGGACACGATGTTCAAGGAGGCGCCGACCACCTGCGTGGGCTGCCACCGCAAGGACGACAAGCACAAGGGGACGCTGGGCGACGACTGCGCGAAGTGCCACAACGACCGCAGCTGGAAGAAGACCAGCTTCGACCACGCGAAATCCGCGTTCCCGTTGCTGGGCAAGCACGCCGCCGTGCAGTGCGGCGATTGCCACAAGTCCGCGGACTACCGGGCCGCTCCCAAGGACTGCTACTCGTGCCACCAGAAGGACGACCGCCACGAGGGCCAGGAAGGCCGGGCCTGCGAAACCTGCCACGAGGCCTCCGCCTGGAAGACGACGCCCCGCTTCGACCACGGCCTGACGCCGTTCCCGCTGCTGGGCAAGCACGAGAAGGTGGAGTGCAAGTCCTGCCACGCGGATGCCAGGTTCAAGAACGCGAAGACGACGTGCGTGTCGTGCCACGCGAAGGACGACAAGCACAAGCGCACGCTTGGCACGCTCTGCGAGCAATGCCACAACGCCCGCACCTGGAAGGCGTGGAGCTTCGACCACGACAAGCGCACCCGCTTCGTGCTCGACGGCAAGCACGCCGGAGTGGCCTGCTCCGGCTGCCATTCCCGTCCGATGGAGGGCCGTGTCGTGACCTCATCCCAATGCGTGAGCTGCCACACCAAGGACGATGTCCATGACGGCAGCTACGGCAAGGCCTGCCAGCAATGCCACGTGACGTCCGATTTCCGGACGATCCGGTCGCGCGCCGCGCGTCCGGTGGGTGCGCTGGAGCCGTCGACGCGGCTCGCTCGCCCGGTCTTCGTCCGTGCCGACAACGCCTCCACCCGACCCGGCCCATGACCATCGCCGCCCGCCCCGCCTCGCTCCTTCACGGGTCGCTCGCCGCGACCCGCGGGTGGGTGCGCGCCTGGGCCGGTGCGGCGATGTTCGTGCTCGCGCTCCTGCTGCCGCTGGCCACGCAGGCGCAGCAGGGCGGCGAGTCGTTCGATCACATGACCACGGGCTTCCTGCTGCGCGGGGCGCACGAGCAGGTGCGCTGCGAGACCTGCCACATCAAGGGCATCTTCAAGGGCACGCCCAAGGACTGCGCGTCGTGCCACGTGGACGGCAACCAGCGCGGCGCGCTGGCCAAGCCGTTCAACCACATCCAGACCGCCGCCGCCTGCGACACCTGCCACACGACCTCGTCATTCGGCGCCGTGCTGTTCAGCCACGTGTCGGTGACGCCCGGCTCGTGCGCCACGTGCCATGACGGCCGGCGCGCGCAGGGCAAGGGCCCGACCCACTTCCCCACCACGCTGTCGTGCGACCAGTGCCACAAGACGGGCAGCTTCATCCCGGCGCTGAACTTCGACCACTCCTCGCTCAATGGCGTCCTGACCACCTGCTCGACCTGCCACGACGGCCGGCGCGCCAAGGGTCCGCCGGGCAACCACATCCCGACGCCGATCAAGTCGCAGTGCGCCACCTGCCACCTGGTATCCACGCTCACCGGCTTCACGAGCTTTGCCGGCGGCATGATGGACCACGGCGGCGTCACCAGCGGCTGCGCCGCCTGCCACGGCCCGAACGTGACCGCCAGCAGCTTCGCCGGCATCACCAGCATCGTCGTGATGCCGCCGACGACGCCGGCCGGGCCCGGCGCGCACATCCCGTCGGGCACCACCTGCGAATCCTGCCACGTGGGCGCCCTGCCGGCCGGACTGATCCCGCCCAACGCCACCGTCACGGCGCCCGGCACCCGCTTCGCCACGCCGGTGCCGACGACGACGCAGATCCACGGCGGCGTCACCGGCAACTGCTCGAGCTGCCACGAGACCAACGCCGCCTGGATGGGCATGAGCGCCTACCCGATCGCGCCGTCCGCACTGACGCCAGGCGCCCAGTACACGGGCTTCCAGACGCGGCCGCAGGCCGCCGGCGGCCAGTTCGCCGTCGCCGATGCCGCCCACCCGACCGGCGGCGACTGCTCGCAATGCCACAGCGGCTTCGCATACTTCTCCGCCACCGCCAAGCCGGCCAACCACATCCCGACCGCCGCCGCGGCCACGTGCAACGCGTGCCACACGTCGACCGACTTCTCGGTCCTGCCCACGCTCACCAACATCCACGCCAACGCGCCCGCCGTCAACGGCAACTGCGCGCAGTGCCACGGCGCCGCCGCGCCGTCGTTCGCGATTCCCGCGGCCAACTTCAGCATCGTCGGCCTGCCGTCGAACCACCTGCCCACCACGGCGTCGTGCGAGGCCTGCCACGTCGGCCCCGGCTCCAGCATCGCGGCCACCCCGGTGGTCGACGGGGCCCGGTTCAGCGGCTCGCTGATGAGCCACGCGGGCATCACGAGCAACTGCGCCGACTGCCACGGGCCGGGCATCACGGGCGCGAGCTTCGCAGGCGTCGCGCGCATCGTCGCGATGCCGCCCACCAGCCCGGCGGGCGCGGGCTCGCACATCCCGTCGTCGACCGCCTGCGAGACGTGCCACCTGGGCACCGTCCCGGCGGCGCCCGTCGCGGCCGCCGCCACGCGCAGCGCGCCCGGCACGCTGTTCGCGTCGCCGGCGCCCACCACGACGCAGATCCACGCGGGCGTGACGGGCGGCTGCTCGAGCTGCCACGACAGCGGCAACGTCTGGATGGGCGTGGCCAACTACCCGATCGCGCCCACGGTGCTGACGCCGGGCGCGCAGTACACGGGCTTCCAGACGCGCCCGCGCAGCGCCGGCGGCACGTACAACATCGCCGATCCCGCGCACCCGCCCAGCGGGGACTGCTCGCAATGCCACAGCAGCACCAGCTACTTCAGCGCTCAGGACAAGCCGGCCAACCACATCCCCACGTCGGGCACGGCCACCTGCAACGCCTGCCACGCGACGACCGATTTCGCGGCGATGCCCTCGCTGGCCAACATCCACGCGAACGCGCCCAGCACCAGCAGCAACTGCGCCCAGTGCCACGGCGCGGCCGCGCCGTCGTTCGCCATCCCCGCGGCCAATTTCAGCATCGTCGGCCTGCCGTCCAACCACCTGCCCACCACGGCGTCGTGCGAGACCTGCCACGTCGGCCCCGGCTCCAGCATCGCCGCCACCCCGGTGGGCGACGGTGCCCGCTTCAGCGGCTCGCTGATGAGCCACACCGGCATCACGAACAACTGCGCGGCCTGCCACGGCCCGGGCATCACCGGCGCCAGCTTCACCGGCGTCGCGCAGATCGTCGCGATGCCGGCCACGAGCCCGGTCGGGGCCAGCGCGCACATCCCGTCGTCGACCACCTGCGAAACCTGCCACCTGGCCACGACGCCCCCGGGCCCGATCGCCGCCGCCGCCACCCGCACGGCCCCGGGCACCCTGTTCGCCTCGCCGGCGCCGAGCACCACGCAGATCCACACCGGCATCACCGGCGGCTGCTCGAGCTGCCACGACACCAACTTCGTGTGGATGGGCGTCGGCGCGTATCCGATCGCGCCCACCGTGCTCACCAGCGGCGCCCAGTACACCGGCTTCCAGACCCGACCCAAGCCCGTCGCGAGCACGTACGCGGTGGCCGATGCGGGCCACCCCGCCGGCGGCGACTGCTCGCAGTGCCACGGCAACACCAACTACTTCACCGCGCTCGACAAGCCGGCCAACCACATCCCGACCGCCAGCAACGCGCTGTGCACGGCCTGCCACACGGCGTCCGACTTCGCCGTCCTGCCCACGCTGGCCAACATCCACGCCAATGCGCCGAGCACCAGCGGCAACTGCGCCCAGTGCCATGGCGCGGCCGCGCCGTCGTTCGCCATCCCCGCGGCCAACTTCAGCATCGTCGGCCTGCCGTCCGCCCACATTCCCACCACCGCGTCGTGCGAGACCTGCCACGTCGGCCCCGGCTCCAGCATCGCCGCCACGCCGGTGGGCAACGGGGCGAAGTTCTCCGGCTCGCTGATGAGCCATTCGGGCATCGCGAGCAACTGCGCCGCCTGCCACGGGCCCGGCATCACGGGCGCGAGCTTCACGGGCGTGGCGAAGATCATCGCAATGCCGCCCACGAGCCCGCCGGGCACGGCCGCGCACATCCCGTCGTCGACCACCTGCGAGACCTGCCACCTGGGCGCCACGCCCGCGGGTGCGATCCCGGCGGCCGCCACCGCCACGGCGCCCGGCACGCTGTTCGCCACGCCGGCGCCGACGACCACCCAGATCCACAGCGGCGTGACGGGCGGCTGCTCGAGCTGCCACGACACCAGCTTCGTCTGGATGGGCGTGAGCGCGTACCCGATCGCGCCCACCGTGCTCACCCCGGGCGCGCAGTACACCGGCTTCCACACCCGGCCCAAGGCCGCCGGCGGCACCTACAACGTCGCCGATCCCGCGCACCCGGCCACCGGCGACTGCTCGCAATGCCACAGCGGCACCAGCTTCTTCAGCATGCAGGACAAGCCGGCCAACCACATCCCGACGTCGGCGACGGCCACCTGCAACGCGTGCCACACGTCGACCGACTTCTCGGTGCTGCCCACGCTGGCCAACATCCACGCCAACGCGCCCAGCACCAGCGCCAACTGCGCCCAGTGCCACGGCGCGGCGGCCGCGTCGTTCGCCATTCCCGCGGCCAACTTCTCCATCGTCGGCCTGCCGTCCAACCATATCCCCACCAGCGCCGCCTGCGAGAGCTGCCACGTCGGCACCGGCTCCAGCATCGCCGCCACGCCGGTGGGCAACGGCGCGCGCTTCAGCGGCTCGCGCATGAGCCACGCCGGCATCACCAGCAATTGCGCCGACTGCCATGGCCCGGGCATCACCGGCGCCAGCTTCGTCGGTGTCTCCAAGATCGTGGTGATGCCCGGCACGAGCCCGGTCGGCGCCAGCTCGCACATCCCGTCGTCGACCACCTGCGAGACCTGCCACCTGGCCACGACGCCGGCCGGCTCCGTGCCCGCGGTCGCCACCAAGACCGCGCCCGGCACGCTGTTCGCCACCCCGGCGCCGACGACCACCCAGATCCACACCGGCGTGACGGGCGGCTGCTCGAGCTGCCACGACACCAGCTTCGTCTGGATGGGCGTGAGCGCCTACCCGATCGCGCCCACCGTGCTCACCCCGGGCGCGCAGTACACCGGCTTCCACACCCGGCCCAAGGCCGCCGGCGGCACCTACAACGTCGCCGATCCCGCGCACCCGACCACCGGCGACTGCTCGCAGTGCCACGCCAGCACCAGCTACTTCAGCATGCAGGACAAGCCGGCGAACCACATCCCGACCTCGGCCGCCGCCACCTGCAACGCGTGCCATACGTCGACCGACTTCTCGGTGCTGCCCACGCTGGCCAACATCCACGCCAACGCGCCCAGCACCAGCGCCAACTGCGCCCAGTGCCACGGCGCGGCCGCGCCGTCGTTCGCGATCCCGGCGGCGAACTTCAGCATCGTCGGGCTGCCGTCCAACCACCTGCCCACCACGGCGTCGTGCGAGAGCTGCCACGTCGGCGCGGGCTCCAGCATCGCCGCCACGCCGGTGGGCAACGGCGCGCGCTTCAGCGGCTCGCGCATGAGCCACGCCGGCATCACGAACAACTGCGCAGCCTGCCACGGCCCGGGCATCACCGGGACCAGTTTCGTGGGCGTGCCGCAGATCGTGGTGATGCCAGCCACCAGCCCGGTGGGCACGGCCTCGCACATTCCGTCGTCGACGACCTGCGAGACCTGCCACCTGGCCACGACGCCCGGCGGCTCCATCGCCGCGGCCGCCACGAAGACGGCGCCCGGCACGCTGTTCGCCACGCCGGCGCCGACGACCGCCCAGATCCACACCGGCATCACCGGGGGTTGCTCGAGCTGCCACGACACCAACTTCGTGTGGATGGGCATGAGCGCCTACCCGATCGCCCCGTCGGTGCTGACCACCGGCGCGCAGTACACCGGGTTCCACGCCCGGCCGGCGACGGCCGCCGGCACCTTCACCATCGCCGATGCGGCCCACCCGACCACGGGCGACTGCTCGCAGTGCCACGGCAACACCAGCTACTTCACGGGCCAGGACAAGCCGGCCAACCACATCCCGACGGCGAGCGCGGCGCAGTGCTCGGCCTGCCACACCTCGGCTGACCTCTCGGTGATGCCGACCTTGGCCAACATCCACGCCAACGCGCCCAGCACCAGCGCCAACTGCGCCCAGTGCCACGGCGCGGCCGCGGCGTCGTTCGCCATCCCCGCGGCCAACTTCAGCATCGTCGGGCTGCCGTCCAACCACCTGCCCACCACGGCGTCGTGCGAGAGCTGCCACGTCGGAAACGGCTCCAGCATCGCCGCCACCCCGGTGGGCAACGGCGCGAAGTTCTCCGGCTCGCTGATGAGCCACGCAGGCATCACCAGCAACTGCGTGGCCTGCCATGGTCCGTCCGTCACGGGCTCGACCTTCGCCGGCGTCCCGCAGATCGTGGCCATGCCGGCCGTCACCCCGATGGGCGCGAGCTCGCACATCCCCTCGTCGACCACCTGCGAGACCTGCCACCTGGGCACCACGCCCGCCGCGCCGGTGGCCGCGGCGGCCACCAAGACCGCGCCCGGCACGCTGTTCGCCACGCCCGCGCCGACGACCACCCAGATCCACACCGGCATCACCGGCGGCTGCTCGAGCTGCCACGACACCAGCTTCGTCTGGATGGGCGTGAGCGCGTACCCGATCGCGCCGACGGTGCTCACAACCGGCGCGCAGTACACCGGCTTCCAGACCCGGCCGCAGGCCACCGCCGGCACCTACCGCGTGGCCGACGCGGCGCACCCGAGCACCGGCGACTGCTCGCAGTGCCACAGCGGCGTCACCGCGTTCACCGGCGTGGCCAAGCCGGCCAACCACATTCCCACGGCGGCCGCGGCCACCTGCAACGCGTGCCACACGTCGACCGACTACTCGGTGCTGCCCACGCTGACCAACATCCACGCCAACGCGCCCAGCACCAGCGCCAACTGCGCCCAGTGCCACGGCTCGGCGGCCGCGTCGTTCGCCATTCCCGCGGCCAACTTCTCCATCGTCGGCCTGCCGTCCAACCACATCCCCACCAGCGCCGCCTGCGAGAGCTGCCACGTCGGCACCGGCTCCAGCGTTGCCGCCACGCCAGTGGTCAACGGCGCCAAGTTCTCCGGCTCGCTGATGAGCCACGCGGGCATTACCAGCAACTGCGTCGCCTGCCACGGCCCCACCATCACCGGCACGAGCTTCGCGGGCATCTCGAAGATCGTCGCGATGCCGGCCGTCACGCCGGTCGGCGCGAGTTCGCACATCCCGTCGTCGACCACCTGCGAGACCTGCCACCTGGGCACGACGCCCAGTGCGCCGGTGCCCGCCGTGGCCACCAAGACCGCGCCCGGCACGCTGTTCGCCACGCCCGCGCCGACGACCACCCAGATCCACACCGGCATCAGCAGCGGCTGCTCGAGCTGCCACGACACCAGCTTCGTCTGGATGGGCGTGAGCGCGTACCCGATCGCGCCCACGGTGCTGACTTCGGGCGCGCAGTACACGGGCTTCCAGACCCGCCCGCAGACCACCGCGGGCACCTACCGCGTGGCCGACGCGGCGCACCCGACCGCCGGCGACTGCTCGCAGTGCCATACCGGCACCACGTATTTCTCGGCGGTGGTCAAGCCGGCCAACCACATTCCCACGTCGGCCACCGCCACCTGCAACGCGTGCCACACGTCGACCGACTACTCGGTGCTGCCCACGCTGACCAACATCCACGCCAACGCCCCCAGCACCAGTGCCAACTGCGCCCAGTGCCACGGCTCGGCGGCCGCGTCGTTCGCCATCCCCGCGGCCAACTTCTCCATCGTCGGCCTGCCGTCCAACCACGTGCCCACCACGGCGGCGTGCGAGAGCTGCCACGTCGGCACCGGCTCCAGCATCGCCGCCACCCCGGTGGTCAACGGCGCGAAGTTCTCCGGCTCGCGCATGAGCCACGCCGGCATCACGAGCAACTGCGTGGCCTGCCACGGCCCCACCATCACCGGCACGAGCTTCGCAGGCATCAGCAAGATCGTCGTCATGCCGGCGACCAGTCCCGCCGGCGCGACCTCGCACATCCCGTCGTCGACCACCTGCGAGACCTGCCACCTGGGCACCACACCCAGCGCGTCGGTGCCCGCCGTCGCCACCAAGACCGCCCCCGGCACGCTGTTCGCCACGCCCGCGCCGACGACCACCCAGATCCACACCGGCGTCAGCAGCGGCTGCTCGAGCTGCCACGACACCAGCTTCGTCTGGATGGGCATGACGGCCTATCCGATCGCCCCCACGGTGCTGACGACGGGGGCGCAGTACACCGGGTTCCAGACCCGGCCGCAGGCCACCGCCGGCACGTATCGCGTGGCCGACGCGGCGCACCCGACCGCCGGCGACTGCTCGCAATGCCACAGCGGCACCGCCTATTTCAGCGCCGTCGACAAGCCGGCCAACCACATCCCGACGGCGAGCGCCGCGCAGTGCTCGGCCTGCCACACGTCGACCGACTACTCGGTGCTGCCCACGCTGACCAACATCCACGCCAACGCCCCCAGCACCAGCACCAACTGCGCGCAGTGCCACGGCACGGCCGCCGCGTCGTTCGCCATCCCCGCGGCCAACTTCTCCATCGTCGGCCTGCCTTCCAACCACATCCCCACCAGCGCGGCCTGCGAGAGCTGCCACGTCGGTGCCGGCTCCAGCATCGCCGCCACGCCGGTGGTCAACGGCGCGAAGTTCTCCGGCTCGCGCATGAGCCACACCGGCATCACGAGCAACTGCGTGGCCTGCCACGGCCCGTCGATCACCGGCGCGAGCTTCGCGGGGATCTCGAAGATCGTGGTCATGCCGGCGACCTCGCCGGTGGGCGCCAGCTCGCACATCCCGTCGTCGACCACCTGCGAGACCTGCCACCTCGGCACCACGCCCGCCGGCTCCATCGCCGCGGTGGCGACGAAGACGGCGCCCGGCACGCTGTTCGCGACGCCGGCGCCGACGACGACCCAGATCCACACCGGCATCACCGGCGGCTGCTCCAGCTGCCACGACACCAACTTCGTGTGGATGGGTGTCAGTGCCTATCCGATCGCGCCCACGGTACTCACCTCGGGCGCCCAGTACACCGGGTTCCAGACGCGCCCGCAGACCGGCGGCGGCACCTACTTCGTCGCCGACGCGGCGCACCCGACCACCGGCGACTGCTCGCAGTGCCATACCGGCACCACCTACTTCTCCGGCCTGGCCAAGCCGACGGGCCACATCCCGACGACGCTCGCCTGCGCCACCTGCCACATCGTGTCGGGCGACTTCTCCGTGGCGGGCCTGGCCTCGAACGCGGTGCTGCACACCGGCATCACCTCGTCGTGCATCACCTGCCACGGCCCGGCCGGCGGCGGCGGCTCCGGCCCGTTCGCGGGCTGCGCCACGCAGGCCGCCTGCAGCTCGCCGCCGCCCGTCACCTACCAGCCCAAGGTGCCGCCCCTGGCCTCCGGCGCCCTGCCGACGACGCCCAGCAAGTCCACCCACATCCCCGTGGTCGGCATCGAATGCTCGCTGTGCCATTCGAAGACCGTCTTCACCGGCTTCAACACGGTACCCGGCGCCACCGGCATGAAGGGCAGCACGCCCGACCACACCGCTGTCTCCGCCGCCACCTGCGAGAGCTGCCACGAATATACGTACCAGTGGTACGGCGTCACGATCAAGACCCCGGGCTCGACCAGCCACCATGGCCGCACCACCGGCGAGGACTGCGTCCATTCGGGCTGCCACAACCGCAGCTATTCGCAGTTCAGCAACTTCGCCCACGTGCGGCCCATCCTGCGCTCGGCGCTCGCCGGCGGCACGCCGCGCCTGCTGCCGGACGGCCTCGGTCAGGCCGCCGGCGGCGGCGCGCAGGCCTTCGACCACGTCGGCGTGCTGGCTGGCCAGTGCCAGTCGTGCCACAACGGCGACCTCGCCACCGGCCGCCCCGCGCGCCACATCGCCACGCGCCTGGCCTGCGATTCCTGCCACCGCACGACGTCCTGGACGCCGGCGCAGTACGGCCACCAGGGCGTGCTCAAGGGCCAGTGCCAGACCTGCCACGACGGCCTGCAGGGCCCGGGCAAGCCGTCCGGCCACTTCGTCAGCGCGCGCTCCTGCGATGCCTGCCACCGTACCATCGCCTGGGTGCCGGTGAACTACTCGCACGTCTCGCCGCTGTTCAAGTTCACGCCGGACAAGACGTCCTGCGTGTCCTGCCACGTCACGAACGGCGAGCTGATCCCGCGCATGCTGCGGGGCCGTCCCGGCCCGAAGCCCATTCCGCCGAACTGAGCCGCGATGGACTCCCGCCACCACGTCCCGTCGGGCCGGCGTCGCACGCGCGCCGCGGCCGGCGCTCGCCTGTGGCTGCGCTGGCTGGCGTTCGCGTGGACGGCGCTGTGGCTGGGCGTCGCGCACGCGCAGACCATCGACGACGTGCAACTGATTCCGCAGAACGACGACCTCGTCGCCCGCGTCACCTTCAACGCCACCGTCCGCTTCCTCCAGCAGACGCCGCCTGGTGCCACGACCCTGTACCAGATCACCTGGGACCTCGTGGCCGCCGACGAGGCGGTGCTCAACCAGTCCGCCGACGAATCCCGGCGCGTGGCCGGCACCGCCGGCGTGCCCGACTTCACGCTGACGTACCCGGTCGCGAAGGGGCGCCGCACGAAGGCGCTGACGCTGCAGCTGGCCACGGCGGCCGCGGTCAATGTGCGCCAGGGCCCGTCGAGCAGGACGATCGACATCGTCTTCGTCGGCGCCGTGCCGCACCCGCCGCAGGCGGCCGCCTCGGCGCCCGAAGCGGTGCCGGAACCGGCCCCGGTCGCGCGCGGTCCCGCCGCCGACGCGCCCGCGGCGCCGCCCGTGGTCGCGTCCCCGGAGATCGAGGCGCGTGCCGCCGAGCTGATGCAGCGGGCGCGCGACGGCCTGGCGGCGCGGCACAACGAGGACGCGGTCGCCAACCTCAACCAGCTGCTGCTGTTGCCGCCGAATTCGCAGTCGCAGCAGGCGCAGGAACTGGTGGGCGTGGCGTGGGAACGCGCGGGCGACACCGGCCGCGCCCGGGTCGAGTACGAGCTCTACCTGCGCCTGTACCCGCAAGGCGAGGGCGCGGCGCGCGTGGGCCAGCGACTGGCCTCGCTCGAAGGGGGCGCGGCACCGGCCTCCGCAGCGGCCTCGGGCGCCGAAGGTGCGCCGGCGGCGGCCACGGCTTCCACGCGCAACAGCCGCTACACCGGCAACATCGCCCAGTACTACTACGGCGGCAAGGCGCGGACGCAGACCCTGGTCAACATCGCCGCGGGCATCGACCAGTCGACGCTGAGCCGCGACACCGAATCGGCGGTCGTCACCAGCGTCGATGCCGGGGCGCGCTACGACAGCGCCGATTCGGAGACGCGGCTGGTGCTGCGCGGCACCAACTCGATCAACCTGAGCAAGGCCTCGCACAACCAGAGCCTGCTCAACGCGGCCTATGTCGACTACAAGCGCAAGGACCTCGGCCTGGCCGTGCGCCTCGGCCGCCAGTCGGCCATCGGGGGCGGACTGCTGGGGCTGTTCGACGGCGCGTCGCTGACCTGGCCGGTCAATCCCACCTGGAAGGTCGACGTGATGGGCGGCGTGCCGTCCAATTCGCTGGTCTCGGCACCGCAGGAACGCCTGTACGCCGGCATGGTGGAGGCGGACGGCATCCTCGAGCGCTGGGGCGGCGACGCCTACCTGATCGACCAGACGACGCAGGGCATCACCAACCGCCGCGCGCTGGGCACCGAGATCCGTTACTCCGACGACACGTTCTCCGCCTACAGCCTGCTCGACTACGACCTGCTGTTCCACAAGGTGAACGCGGTGTCGCTGCAAGGTTCGGTGCAGGCGCCCTCGCAGACCACGATCACGTTGCTGGTGGACTCGCGCAAGGCGCCTTCGCTGGAGCTGACGAACGCGCTCATCAGCGCCGGCGTCGCCTCGTTGCGCGACCTGCTGCTGCAGCAGACCCAGGCGCAGGTGCGCGCCGACGCGCTGGCCACCACGGCCCAGGCACGCCAGGGCCTGCTCAGCCTGTCGCGGCCCCTGAACCCGAAGTGGCAGCTCGCGCTCGACCTGCGCTACAGCCAGATCGGCGCGACGCCGGCCGTGGGCAATTTCGACGCGACGCCCGCCACCGGGGCGCAATACGGTTCGACGCTGCAGCTGACCGGCTCGAACCTCTATTCGCTGCGCGACATCAACAACTTCAACATCAGCCTGCTGCACGCGCCGACCTTCAAGGGCGGCCAGTTCTCCTTCAGCAACCTGACCGGCGTGCACGGCGAGGACGCCACCGTGGAGCCGTCGATCACGTTCTACACGCAGCGCGACAGCGACGGCATCCGCCTGAACCGCACCAGCGCCGGGCTGCGTGCCAACTACCGCCTGACCAAGCGCGCCAACCTGCTCGGCGAGGGGCTGGTCGAGCATTCGGTGACCGACGGGCCGGCCAACCACGGCACCACGACGTCGCTGTTCTTCTACTTCGGCTACCGTTACGACCTGTTCTGACCTGGAGCGCGCATTTGCAGACCGGCCCCCTTGTCCTCTTCGCGCTGGCCCTGGCAGGCGCGCTCGCGCTGGCCTTCCTGCATCCGCGCCGCGCCGGGCGCGTCCCGCAAGACGCCGAGTTGCAGCGCGAGATCGACGCCTCGCGCGCCCGCATCGCCGCCCTGCGCGACGACCTGGCCACCGGCCGCATCGACCAGCCGCAGTTCGACCAGCAGGAGAACGCGCTGGCGCAGGAACTGCTGGCCCGCTCGGCGACGCTGCAGGCGAACGCGCCGCCGCGCGCGCCCGACCGGCGACGCACGCTGGCGATCGCAGCGCTGCTCGGCGTCGCCGCGCTGGCGTTGATCTGGCTGCTGGCCGGACCGCGCGAGGCGCCCGCCCCCACCGCGGCGTCCACCGCGTCGCCCGCCGAGCGGGCCGCCGCGTCCGCGCCTGCGCCCGCGAGCGGACCGCGCGCCGCCCGCGCACTGTCCGACGAACAGATCCAGCGCATGATCGACGAGACCCGCGCCCGCGTGCAGGCCAACCCGAAGGACGTCGCCGCGTGGGCGATGCTGGCGCACTCGTACGACATGCTGGGCAAGTTCGCCGAGTCCAGCAAGGCCTACGCCAGCCTCGCGCAGCTCGCCCCCAACGACGCGCAGGTGCTGGCCGACTACGCCGACGCCCTGGGCGTCGCCAACGGACGCACGCTGGCGGGCGAGCCGGCCGCCCTGATCCGCAAGGCCCTGGCGATCGATCCGCGCAACGTCAAGGCGCTGACCCTCGCGGGCACGGAAGCCTACGAGCGCGCCGACTACCCGGGTGCCGCCGCCCAATGGGAGCGCGCCCGCGCGCTGTCGCACGATCCGGCGCTCATCCAGCAGATCGACCTGAGCCTGGCCAGCGCGCGCGCCTCCGGCAAGCCGGTGGCCGCGTCCGCGCCGGTGGCTGCCGCTACGCCGGCCGCAGGCGCCAGCGCCACGATCTCGGGCCGCGTCAGCCTGGCCGACGACCTGGTCGGCAAGGCGCCGCCCGACGCCGTCGTGTTCATCTTCGCGCGTCCGGTCGAGGGCTCGCGCATGCCGGTGGCGATCCTGCGCCGCCACGTGCGCGACCTGCCGCTGGACTTCACGCTGGACGACTCGATGTCGATGGTGCGCGACGTGCGGCTGTCGCAGGCCGGCCTGGTGATCATCGGCGCGCGCGTCTCGAAGCGGGGCGACGTGATGCCGGCCGCCGGCGACATGCAGGGCATGAGCGCGCCGATCCGCGTCGGCGCCAGCGGCGTCAAGCTCGAGATCAGCGAGGTGCTCAAGTGAGGGCCGGTGCCGCGGCCCGGCTGGCGGTCGTGCTGTCGGGCCTGGCGGCCGCGCCGGTCCACGCCACGCTGGGCGAGCCGGCCGCCTCCATCGACGCCGACACCGCGCGCCTGGGCCGGGCGAGCCGGGTGCTGGCGGCCTCGCCGACGCCGACGGTGCGCCAGCACGTGATCACGCTGGCCGACGGCTCCGTCATCCGGGAATACGTGGGTGCGAACGGCCTGGTGTTCGCGGTGTCGTGGAACACGCGCTTCAAGCCGCGCCTGGACGCGCTGCTGGGCCAATACGCCCCGACCTATGCCGCGGCCGCCAGCCAGGCCGCGCTGGCGCCGGGCATCCGCCACAGCGTCGCGTTCGCGCAGGGCGACCTGGTGGTCGACGCCACGGCGCACCTGAACGCGCACGCCGGCCTGGCCTGGCTGCGTTCGCTCGTTCCCGCCGGCGTGCGCATCGATGACCTTCGCTGATCGCACCCGCGCGCTGCTCGCGGCGCTGCTGCTCGCGGCCCTGGCCGCGTGCGGCGGCTCGTCCACGGAGACCCGCCTGGTGGGCGGCGGGCTGGGCGGCGGCGGCACCGCCACGCAGGTGAACCTCGACACGCCCACCGGCGACAACACCACCCAGATCGTCGTCGACGCGGGGCCGCAGGGCGGCTTCTCGATCGGCGCGGTCAACGTGCCCTACGTCACCGTGACGGTGTGCGCGCCAGGGTCGGCCGCGCAATGCGCCACGATCGACCACGTGTTCCTCGACACCGGCTCCATCGGCCTGCGCGTCTTCGGCAGCGCCGTGGCGTCGCTGGGCCTGCCGGCCATCGCGGTGCCCGCGGACGCCGCCACGTCCACGCCGGCCGGCGCCGCGGTGGAGTGCTATCCGTTCGTGCTGGGCGCCGTCTGGGGCGGCCTGGCGCGGGCCGACGTGCGCATCGCCGGCGAACTGGCGAGCGGCGTGCCGATCCAGGTCATCGACGACGCGAACCCGCCCGCCAACGCGGTGCCGGCGGATTGCACCGCCGCGGCCAACGGCCAGCTGATGGACACGGCCGCGTCGCTGCAGGCCAACGGCATCCTGGGCATCGGCATGCTCGCGTTCGACTGCGGCCTGAACTGCGTCAGCGGCGACTATTCGAGCGGCTACACGCTGTACTACGCCTGCCCGGGCGCCGGCGCGGCCTGCACGCCGGCAGCGATCCCCGCCGCGCTGCAGGTGCAGAACCCGGTCACCTTCTTCCCGGTCGACAACAACGGCACCATCGTCGCCCTGCCCGCGCTGCCGCAGCTGGGTGCGCAGACGGCCACCGGCCGGCTGGTGTTCGGCATCGGCACGCGCAGCAACAACCAGCTGCCGACCAACGCGTCGCTGGTGTTCGTCGACGCGAACCCCGCGGACGCCGCCTACCTGTACTTCTCGACAACCGTCGCCGGCACGACCTACACGGACAGCTACATCGACAGCGGCTCGAACGCCCTGTTCTTCGACGACGCGACGCTGGCCAAGGCCTGCCAGAGCACCAGCGGCAACGCCACGGCGGCCTGGTATTGCCCGACCAGCGCCCAGCAGCGCAGCGCCTCGGTCACCGACGCCAAGGGCTCGACGGTCGCCATCGCCTACTCGGTGGTCAGCGCCGACGCGTTGTTCAGCACCCCGGGCCTCGCCTTCGACGACCTGGCCGGCACGCTCGCCCCGGGCTCGGCGAGCTTCGTGTGGGGGCTGCCGTTCTTCTATGGTCGCAGCGTCTACACGTCGATCTGGGGCCAGACGCTGTCGCTCGCCGGCCCCTGGAACGCGTTCTAGAAGCTGTTCACGCTAGTTGCGTGCCCGCGACCGGCGCGGCAGCAGCACGCCCGCCAGCAGCAGCAACGCGCCCAGCGCGGTGGAGAACGCGCCGCCGCCCGTGCCGCCGCCCGTGCCGCCCGACGACGGCGCGGACGCCGGTGCCGAGGCCGCCGACGGCAGCGCGTAGGCGGCCACGCCGCCGCGCGTCGACGCGTAGAGCACGCCGCTGGCGGCCCGCAGCGCATGCACCTCCATCGACGGCAGTGCCGCGGGCGCGACGCCGTCGAGCGGCGACCACGTGAACACGTTGCCCTGCAGCGGGCTCGCGAACACGCCCTGGCTGCCGGTGGCGGCGTAGATCGTCGCGCCGTCGGTGTAGAGGGCGTTGACCGCGCCGAACGGATCGGCGATCTGCTGCGCCGGGTCGCTGCTCGTGTTGGCCGAGCTCCAGGTCGAGCCGGCCGAGCCGTAGAGGACGAGGCCGCCGTTGGTCGACACCAGCAGGTTGGTGCCGAGCAGGAGCATCGCCGTGATGCGGTCGATGCCCGTGGGCGCGATGCCGAACATCTGCCAGGCCGCGGCGCCTGCGGCGGCGGTCGACTCGCTGGTGAACCAGACGGTGTTGACGTCGCTGGCGTCGATGCTGGCCGCCAGCAGCAGGCCGTTGGCCAGCAGCAGCGAGCGCACGCTGGTGCCCGCGAGGCCGGCGGCGACCGGGCTCGCCGACGCGGGCGCCGCGCCGCGCGGGAGCGCCAGCACGCCGTCGTCGGTGCCGACGAAGACGTTGGTCGCGCCGAGCGCGAGCGCACCGACCCGGCCGCCGATCGCCGGGGCGCCGACGGGGGTCCACGCATGCGTGGCCGGGGCGAAGGCGAGCAACCCGCTCGAGGTCGCGGCGTACAGGACGGCGTTGGTGTCGTCGGCCAGCAGGGCGATGATCACTTCGCCGGTCGCCAGCACGCTGCCGATGCCGGTCGGGGTCCAGGTCAGGCCGCCGTCCGCGCTCGCCAGCACCTCGGCGTACTGCGCATCGGACGCCGCCGCATAGAGCGTGGTGCCCAGCACGGCGGTGTCGATCACGTTCGTGTTGTCCAGGCGGGCCGGCGTGCTGCTGCCGGGAGCAGGCGTCGCGCCGTTGCGCGGCGTCCAGGCGGCGCCGGCTTGCAGCGTGGCCAGCGACACGGACGACACGCCGAATCCGGACGCGGCGTACAGCGCGTTGTCCGACGATCCTGGTGCCTGCGCGATCGCGAAGGCGGACGCGGCGAGGCCGAGCCCGAGCGGGCCCGTCGACGCGAACATCGTGCCGTCGGTGCTGACGAGCGCGCCCTGGTCGGTGGCCAGCATCAGTTGCGGCGCGCCGCCGGCCGCCACGGGCACGCTCGTGTAGCCGGCGCAGGCGACGCCCGCCATGTCGCTGGCCGGCAGGGTCGCCAGGGACCACACCGCCTGCGCGTCCAGCACATTGCCCGAGTAGAACAGCGCGGCGCCACTGCACGCGTACGCGAGCTGGAAGTCGGCGCTCCAGGTCAGGGCCGTCACGCTGCCGGCGGCCAGCGTGCCGGTGGGATCCGCGTCGTTCCACGCCGTCACGTACGGTGCCGTTGCCGACAGCAGCGCGCTGTAGAGGTTCTGCCCTGTGCCCACCAGCAGCGCCGCGGGGCCGGCGCCGGACTGGGCACCCGGGGGCGTCACCGCGACCCCGCCGACGGCACGGCCCGCGGTCGCGGCGGGCAGCGGCACGAAAGTCCAGGCCCCCGGGGCGCCCGCGGCACGGACGCTGGGCGCCAGGTAGACGCCCGGCAGCGAGACGCCATCCGAGACCGCCGGCGCGGCGACCAGGAGGCCGGTCGACGGCTCGTACACCAGCGTGGCGATCGGCGCGGTCGCGCCGGTGGCCGCCAGCGCGGTCCAGTTCGGCGCGGCGCCCGCGGCCGCGTAGTAAAGACCTGCATCAGTGACCGCATAGATGTACTGCGAGTCGGTGGTCAGCGCCTGCACCGCGATCACCTTCTGCCGACCCGTCGTCGTCGGCGTCAAGCCTGCGTTCGCCGGATGCCAGGACCCTCCGGCGTCCGTGCTGACGAAGACCCCGTTGGTGGGCGTGCCCGCGTACAAGGTGGTCGCCGACCCCGGGCTCGCCAGCAGCGCGGAGACCGTGCCGCCGGCCGGACCGAGCGTGGTCCAGCTGCCCTGCGCGAGGACGCCGGTGCTGCCGACCAGCGTGGCGATGGCCACCAGGCGGCGCGCGAGGCGTCGCCAGGGATCGAGGTAGTTGCCGCAGCGGGAGGTTCTATCGGGATTCATGCGCCCCTCTGGTGATCGCGGCGGGCGGCGCTGGCAGCGCCGGCGCCGACTGACGGAAGCTTCGAAATTAATGTGCGATCATCCCATTCAATCGGCACCGGCGTCCACTGGTGGCGCAGGTCGGCGACAGGGTATCCCACTCGCCCGATCGGTGCCGCGATCCCCGGTGGACAGGCGGCGACGCATGACCAACACTGCCGACGCGGCCCCGCCGCGCCGGGTGCGTCGGTGCCGGCCACGGGCCGCCGTGACACATGCCGGGCGCCGCAGGCGCCGGGCCAACCATCCCTCATCGAAGGAGTCCGCCATGATCCCGGAACTCGGCCAGATCGCGCTGCTGCTGGCATTCGCCGTGGCCATCGTCCTGGCCGCCGTCCCGCTCGCCGGGGCGGCGCGGGGCCGCGCGGACTGGATGGCCCTGGCCCGGCCCGCGGCGCAGACCCATTTCCTGCTGGTGGGCACGGCGTTCGCGTGCCTGGCGGGCTCGTTCGTGCGCAACGACTTCTCGGTGCTGTACGTGGCCTCCAATTCCAACAGCGCGCTGCCGCTGGCCTACCGCATCGCGGGCGTCTGGGGCGGCCACGAGGGCTCGCTGCTGCTGTGGCTGATGATGCTGAGCGTGTGGATGCTGGCCGTCGCCCGCTTCAGCCGCCACCTGCCGCAACCCGTCGTCGCGCGCATCCTGGCCGTGATGGGGCTCATCAGCGTGGGCTTCCTGCTGTTCATGCTGACCACGTCCAATCCGTTCGATCGCCTGTTTCCGGTGCCGGCCGACGGCAACGACCTGAACCCGCTGCTGCAGGATCCCGGCATGGTGGCGCACCCGCCGATGCTCTACATGGGCTACGTCGGCTTCTCGGTGGCCTTCGCCTTCGCGGTGGCCGCGCTGCTGGGCGGCAACCTCGATGCGACCTGGGCGCGCTGGACGCGTCCCTGGACGACCGCGGCATGGACCTTCCTGACGATCGGCATCATGCTGGGCAGCATGTGGGCGTACTACGTCCTGGGCTGGGGTGGCTGGTGGTTCTGGGATCCGGTCGAGAACGCCTCGTTCATGCCCTGGCTGGCGGGCACGGCGCTGATCCACTCGCTGGCGGTCACCGAGAAGCGCGGCGCGTTCAAGTCGTGGACCGTGCTGCTGGCGATCGTCGCGTTCTCGCTGTCGCTGCTGGGAACCTTCCTCGTCCGCTCCGGCGTCCTGTCGTCGGTGCATGCGTTCGCCACCGACCCGCGACGCGGCCTGTTCATCCTGATGTTCCTCGCCGTCGTCATCGGCGGCTCGCTGGCGCTGTACGCCTGGCGGGCACCCCGGGTCGGGCTGGGCGCGCGCTTCGGGCTGGTCTCGCGCGAGACGATGCTGCTGGGCAACAACGTCTGCTTCGTCGTCGCCATGCTGTCGGTGCTGCTCGGCACGCTCTATCCGCTGCTGCTCGACGCGCTGGGCCTGGGCAAGATCTCGGTGGGCCCGCCCTACTTCGATACCGTCTTCGTGCCCATGATGGTGCCGGTCGTCTTCCTCATGGGCGTGGGCCCGCTCGCGCGCTGGCGCGAGGCCCAGGTGCCCGACCTGGCGCATCGCCTGCGCTGGGCGGCGCTCGGCGCGGTCGTCGCGGCTTTCCTCACGAGCTGGCTCGCCGGACGCATCTCGCTGCCGGCAACGCTGGGTTTCCTGATGGCGTTCTGGATCGTCGGCAGCATCCTGACCGACCTGTGGGAACGCGCCAGCCCGGCCGCGCACGGCATCGCGGGCGCCCTGCGCCGCCTGCGCCTGCTGCCGCGCTCCCTGGTGGGCATGCTGGTGGCGCACCTGGGCGTGGCGGCGTTCGCCTTCGGCATCAGCATGGTCAAGACCTACGAGCAGGAACGCGACGTGCAGATGAAGGTCGGCGAGACGACGGAACTGTCCGGCTACGTGTTCACGTTCCTCGGCACCCAGGACATCCAGGGCCCCAACTACGAGGGGATCCAGGGCCGGATGGCGGTGACGCGCAACGGGCGCGACGTCGTCGAGCTCCGCCCCGAGAAGCGCGTCTACCGCGTGCAGCGCAATCCGATGACCGAGGCCGCGATCGACCCGGGGCCGACGCGCGACCTCTACGTGTCGCTGGGCGACCAGAACGAGGACGGCTCGTGGGTGGTGCGCGTCTACTGCAAGCCCTTCGTCGACTGGATCTGGGGCGGCTGCCTGCTGATGGCGATCGGTGGCGCGCTCGCCATCAGCGACCGGCGCTACCGCATCGCGCGGCGGGCCACGCAGGCCCAGCCGGCGCTCGGAGCCGCGGCATGATCGCGGGGACGCGTTCCCGTGGCCCGGTGGCCCGCATGGTCTGCGGACGCCCCGCCCCGCCGCCGCGCCCGAGCGACGACCCCGTCGTGCCCGCAACGACCGACCTCCCGGAAACGGATACCCTCTCATGATCCTGTTCGCCTGCATCGCCGCCGGCCTGTGCGCCTTCGCGGCCCTGCTCCTGACCCGGCCCGCCTGGTGGCACCGCGTGCGCCGGCCCGCCGCCTCCCTGACCGGCGAAGTCGCCGGGTTGTCCGAGCAGTTGCGCCAGCTCGACGCGCTGCACCGCGCCGGCGCGCTCGACGACGAGCAGCACGCCCGCAGCAAGGCCGGGGTCGAGCGCCGGCTGCTCGACGCGCTGGCCGCGCCGGCGGCCGCCCTGCCCGCCCCCGACGCGCAGCGTCCCTCGCGGGCCCTGGCGGCGGGCCTGGCACTGTTCATGGCCGTCGTGGCGGCCGGCGGCTACGCCCTGGTGGGGTCGCCGCGCGATCTCGGCCAGTCGCCGTCCACGGCCGCGGCCGACCCGTCGGGCGAGCCGGCAAGCGGCGCTGCCCCGCACGAGCTCGCGCCGGAGCGCATCGCGGCGATGACGGACAGCCTGGCCGCGCGGCTGAAGGCCAATCCGCAGGACGCCGACGGCTGGCTGATGCTGGCGCGCTCGTTCGTGATGCTCGGCAAGCACGCGCAGGCGGTCGAGGCGTTCGAAAAGGCGGAGCACCTGCGCCCGGACGACGCCAACCTGCTGGCCGACTACGCCGACGCGCTGGCGATGACGCACGACCGCCAGCTGGCCGGTGAGCCGGCCGCGCTGGTCGAGCGCGCGCTGAAGGTCGATCCGAACAATGGCAAGGCGCTGGCGCTCGCCGGCACCGCGGCCTTCGACCGCCAGGACTACAAGGCGGCCGTGACCTTGTGGGAGCGGCTGCAGCGCACCGAGCCGGCGGACAGCCCGATGGCGAGCCAGGTGCAGGCGGGCATCGCCGAGGCCCGCCGGCTCGCCGGCATGGCCCCGCCGGCTTCCGCGCCGGCGGGCGGCGCGCCCACCGCCATCGCGGCCGCGCCCGCGGCATCGCGCGCCGGTGGCGAGGCCCAGGTGGCGGGCACGCTCACGCTGGCCCCCGCGCTGCGCAGCCGCGCCGCGCCCGACGACACCGTGTTCGTGTTCGCGCGCGCGGTGGACGGCGGCCGGATGCCGCTGGCGATCCTGCGCAAGAGCGTGAAGGACCTGCCCCTGCAGTTCAAGCTGGATGACAGCCTCGCGATGTCGCCGACCGCCACCCTGTCGAGCGTGCCGAAGGTGATCGTCGGCGCGCGCATCTCGCACAGCGGCAACGCCATGCCCCAGCCGGGCGACCTGCAGGCCGCAGGCAGCACCGTCGCCGTCGGATCGACCGGCGTGACCCTCGAGATCAACCAGGAGGTCGTCCGCTGAGGCGGGACGATCGCGACGCCGCCATGAGCCTGAGCTACGCCTTCATCTACATCGCCGTCCTGCTCTTCATCCTCGTGCGCCACCTGCGCAAGCGCAAGCGCAAGGAGACGGTGCATGCCACCGAATGGAAGGAAGCCAAGGCGCAGGGCCTGACCGAGCCGCAATCGCTGCATCCGGTGATCGACCCGGTGCGCTGCATCGGCTCCGGCTCGTGCGCCGTGGCCTGCCCGGAAGATGCGATCGGCATCATCAACGGCAAGGCCCAGCTGACCAACGGCGCGGCCTGCATCGGCCACGGCGCCTGCCTGGCGGCCTGTCCGGTCGAGGCGATCAAGCTGGTGTTCGGCACCGAGAAGCGCGGCATGGACATCCCGAACGTGCAGCCCAACTTCGAGACCAACGTCCCGGGCATCTTCATCGCCGGCGAGCTCGGCGGCATGGGCCTGATCCGCAAGGCCGCGGAGCAGGGCCGCCAGGCCATGGACTCGATCAAGGCGCGCAAGCGCTCGGGCAACACCGACTACGACGTCGTCATCGTCGGCAGCGGCCCGGCCGGGATCTCGGCGGGCCTGTCCGCGATCGCGCACGGCCTGCGCTACAAGCTGATCGAGCAGGAAGACTCGCTGGGCGGCACCGTGTACCACTATCCGCGCAACAAGATCGCGATGACCGCGCCGATCAAGCTGGCGATCGTCGGCAGCGTGAAGATGGGCGAGATCCAGAAGGAGACGCTGCTGGAGTTCTGGCACGACGTCGTCCGCAAGACGGGCCTGGAGCTGTCGTTCCGCGAGCGCATGGACAACATCGAGCGCCAGCCCAACGGCAACTTCGTCGTGCACACCAGCGCAGGCGCGTATTCGGCCCGCTCGGTGCTGCTGGCCATCGGCCGCCGCGGATCGCCGCGCAAGCTCGACGTCCCGGGCGAGGAGTCGTCCAAGGTCGTCTACCGGCTGATCGATGCCGAGCAGTACCGCGGCCAGCACGTGATCGTCGTCGGCGGCGGCGACAGTGCGCTGGAGGCCGCGATCGCGCTGTCCGAACAGCCGCAGACCGAGGTCACGCTGTCCTACCGCAGCAACGCGTTTGCCCGCGTGAAGGCCAAGAACCGCACGCGGCTGGAACAGCAGCAGGAGGCCGGCCGGCTCAAGGTGATGCTGGAGTCCCAGATCATCAAGATCGAGGCCGCCAGCGTGACCCTGAAGCAGCAGGACCAGGTCCTCGAGATCCGCAACGACGCCCTGATCGTCTGCGCCGGCGGCATCCTGCCCACCGCACTGCTGCAGAAGATCGGCATCCAGTTCGAGACCAAGTTCGGCACCGTCTGAGCCCGCGGCGCGGCGCGCCGGTGGGGCTCGGCCGGGCGTTTCGCGAAGCGCACGTTAGGGGTGACGGACGGGCGGCGACGGGACTACAGTCTTCCGACGCCGCGTCGGCCGGCCGGCGGTCGCCTGGAAGCCGCCCCGGCGGCGCGCGTCCGTCTCGCCATCGCGAGGCATCGACCGGCCGCGGTGTCCGATGCAGGAGTCGCCATGAAGGATCTCACCTTGTCCGTCGCGGCAGTGGTCGCGATCGCGCTGGTCATGGGGCTCGCGTTCCACGGGGTCTATCCCCTCGTCGACGTCGGCGCCAACCTGGCCGCGCTGTTCGTGTTCGTCGCCGTGGTGCTGAAGCTGGTGCTCGGCTGGCTCTGGGCGCTGCTGCACAAGCCGCGGCCGGCCGCCGGCGGGGAGGTCGCAAAATGAGCGCACGCGCGGCCGCGCCGAAGGCCGCTCGCAGCGCAGCCGCCAGGCGAAGGGCGGCCCCATGAAGCGCGGCTGGCTGGCGATCGTCCTCGCGCTCGCGCTCTCGGGCTGCGGCCGCCCCCAGACCGCCGCCCCGCCGCCACCACCGCCGCCCCCGCCGAAGGCGCTGCCGACGCCGCCGACGCTGCCCGGAGCGTTGCCGCCACCCCCCGCCACCGGCGGCGAAGAACGCGGCGGCGGCGGCGCGGCCGCGATCGCCCCCCGCGTCCGCGACAGCGTCTACCTGCCGGTCGATCGCGCCACGCCGCCGCCGTCCGGCTACGGGCTCTACACCGTGCTGCTCGCGCGCACGGCGGATCGGGTGACCGTGCGGCTGCTGTCCGAACTGTTCACCCGGATCGACGGCGCGGCCGAGTCGGCCATCCCTCGCATCGACCTCAACCTGATCACCCTGCCCGTGAAGAAGGCGCGCGAGGCCGGCCGGATGCTCGCCACGGCGCGCGACCAGCCCGCCGCCGTCGCCGGCGCGCTGATGCGGGAGCACTACGACTTCGGCGAGGCCGCGCTGCTGATGGCCGCCGTGTGCCAGGCGTCGACGAGCCGGCAGGCGACCCAGGCCTGCGGCTCGCCCCTGCCCGACGGCCCGCTGCTCGTGACCGGCCTGCGCCCGCTCGACGGCTCGGCGCCGGGCGACCAGCGCCTGCTGGTGGTCAACCTCGCGGCCACGCCGCCGGACGCCGTGCCGGAGGTGCTCGCGGCCTATCGCCGCCAGATCCTGCGCGGCGACTTCTCCGGTCCGGGCGACCTCGACAGCTGGCGGCTCTGGGTGCTGGACCACGTGCTCGACGCCGCGAACCTGCTGCCGGTCATCCGCAAGGCCTACGCCGCCACGGCGTAGGGCCGCACGACCCCGCGGATCATTGCCGCGTCAGCAGCGACTGCCGAAGCACCAGGTCCCCGTGCGGGGTGCGGAAGGCGGTGCAGACGCGATCGCCATCGGCGCCGAAGCGCATCGCCAGCAGATAGCCGTCCAGGAACCACCGCCCCTGGACCGTGTCGTTGCCCGGGGCCCTGCCCCATTGGGCCTCGATCATGTTGGCGGTCGTCGTCACGGTGCCGTCCGCGCGGAACGTGAAGGTGCCCATCGCGCCCTGTCGCCAGACGCCGGCCAGGAACTGCGCGCTGACGGGCAACGCCGGCTGGTATTCGCGCTGGAACCACAGGAAGCTGGACGCCTCGCCGCGCTCGTGCACCACGAGCGGCCGGCTGATCGCGTTCTTCTCCTCGCCGCCCCAGACCACCTTCAGCTGGCCGCCGCCGACCTGGTAGCGGCCGACGAAGCCGTCGTCGCCGAGCGCGTGCATGCCCTCGAGATCGACCAGCCGCGGCCCGCCCGGGCGGAACAGGGCGGTGGCGGTGCCGTCGGGAAAGTAGACCTCCGTGCGGATGTCCGCACCGTACTTCGAGATCGAGACGTACCACCACGGACCGACCGGCGCGCCATCGACGATCGCCGGCGCGGGAAACGGCTTGCCGCGGCCGCTCGGCCGGAACGCCTTGTCGAGCACGTTGACCGGCTTGCCGCCGTAGGGGATGCCCCCGCCGCCGGCCGCCGCCGGCGGGGCGGCCTCCCTGGCGGATGCCGCGCCCGGCGCGATGCCCTGCAACAGCTGCGCCAGCGCCAGGCGCTGGGCACGCAGCGTGTCCTGGCCGCGCGTCAGCACGACCACGAACACCACCCGCCGGCCATCGCTGACCAGCGCGTAGATGCGCTCATGCACGCCCACGCCCGGCTCGTCCACGCTCGCGGGCATCGTCAGCATCTGCAGGCCGGGGCGATCTGCGGATTGCACCGCCCCGCGCGACAGACGCCTGGCCGAGGTCTCCGCCGCATCGGCCAGGGACTGCAATTGCGCGGTCGCCGTACCCTCGGCGGCCCGGGCCGGGCCGATCAGCACGACCAGCAGTTCGCCTGAATGCGCCACGGGCGCGACCAGCATGCGTCCATCGCCCTGCACCGTCTCCTTCCAGCCGTCCGGCGTGCGATGGACGGTGCCGTCCGGCGCGGACTGCGCCCAGGCCGTCCACGGCTGCCAGGCCAGGCCGAGGGCCACGCCGCCCGCCCGGCGCACGAAGTGCCGACGTCCCGGCCGTGCCAGGGGATCCGGGGCGCCGGCCCGCGCGTGCAGCCGGGCGGGAACGACGAGGTCGCGACAGTCGTGCTTCATGTGGGAGGCTCCGTGGCCGGCCTTCGGCCTGCAGCCGCATCATCCGATCCGGGGCGTGACGCGGGCGTGACGCCGGCGTCGCGAACCGCGGCGACCGGTCAGCCCGGCGGCGGAAATCCGATCTGGCGCAGCGTGTCGGCCACGAGCTCGAGTCGCAGCACCGGGCTGTCCAGGGACATGAGACGGTTCTTGAGCTCGGGGTGCAGCGGCAACATCTCGCACCAGCGGTTGGCCAGCCAGCCGCAGTCGTCCCAACGACAGGGATCGGGCAGCGGCGAGTCGAAGGCGGCCTCGCCGTCGTGCTCGAGGTCCGGTTCGACGTCGCGCACCAGGCCCTGCAAGGCGGCGCGCGTGAAGGCCAGGTCCTCGGGCACCGGCACTTCGGCGTCGTCGGCCAGCAGTTCCACGTCGGCGACCCACAGGCCGTGCCTGAGCTGCTCGCTGCGCTCGATCCGGAAGCGCTGCAGGCCGACGCAATCGATCATCATCAGGCCCGGCTGGGGGCGCTCGAACTTCGTGATGCGCGCCAGCGTGCCGACGGGGAAGAATGCTTCACGCGCGAAGCCGTCGCCCGCGGGGTTGCCATCGGCCGGGTCGCTCGCGCGGCGGCGGGTCTCGCTCCCTTCGCTCAGGCAGACCACGCCGAACGGCTCGCCGGCCTTGTGGCGACTGCCGACCATGTCGAGGTAGCGCACCTCGAAGACGCGCAGCGCCAGCGCGCCGCCGGGGAACAGGACGGCCTGCAGCGGAAACAGCGGCAACGCGGTCAACTTCGTGGCGGTCGTGCTCATCGACGGATGCTAATGCAAGGCTCGAAGGCCGACGAGGGCCCGAGGCCCGGCGGCAGGATGCAGGGCGAGCCGACAGGGGTCGCGCGCGTCCGCCGATGCCGGTCGGACGCGCGGCGCCGACAGGGTTCGACGCGGCCCGGCGACGCAGGGAGATGGCTACCCCACAATGGAAGCTCCAGCGGCCACCAGCAGACACCCCATGACCGACTCACCCGGTACCGACGACGGCAATCACATGCGGTTGCTTGTCGACAGGGTGCCGTCGATGCTGGCGTACTGGGACAGTGAGCTGCATTGCCGCTTCGCGAATCGGGCCTACGAAACGTGGTTTGGAGTGGATCCCGATCGATTGATCGGCACATCGATTCGCGATCTCCTCGGCCCGGAACTGTTCACCCTGAACGAAGCCCACATCCGTGGGGCGCTGGCGGGCGAGCACCAGGTGTTCGAACGGCTCGTGCCAGGGCGCGACGGCGTGCAGCGTCACAGTCTGGCCGAATACATCCCGGACATCGTCGATGGCGCGGTGCGCGGCTTTCTCGTCCAGGTCACCGAAGTGACCCAGTTGAGAGAGACCCAGGCGGCGCTTCGGCGCGAAAGGCAACTTCGACAACAGGTCGAGGAACACGCCGCGGCACTGGCTGCCCTGCTTCAAGAGCGCACCGAAATAGTCGACGTCCTGGCCCACGAGGTTCGCCAGCCGCTGAACAACGCCTCGGCCGCTCTCCAAACGGCGCAAGCGTCGTTCGGAGGCGTCGACAAGGGCTTCGCTTCGGTTGAAGTGATGCGCGCGCAAACCGTCCTGGGCCAGGTACTGTCGTCCATCGACAATACCCTGGCCGTGGCGTCCCTGCTGGCCCGCCCGGATCCGATTCAGCGCGCCGACACCGATGTCGACACGTTGATCGCGGTCGTGATCGCAGACATGCCGACCAGCGAGCGGTCCAGGATTCGGGTCATGCGGGAATCGGCCGCACGCACTGCGCTCATGGACATGAGCTTGATCCGCCTGGCGCTTCGCAATGTCCTGGCCAACGCACTGAAATACAGCCCGCCTGAGACCCCTGTGAACCTGCGCGTGTGGGACTCGGACGAGCCACTCGCGGTGGTGATCGACGTGAGTGACCTGGGACCGGGAATCCAGGCAGCGCTCCTGCCGAGGCTGTTCAGCCGCGGCGCGAGGGGCGCCGCTCCTTCAGCTGGCCTCGGTCTCGGGCTCTACATCGTCCGGCAAGTGATGACCCTGCATGGAGGTGCGGTCGAAGTCGTCAGCACGGGTCACGGCGGAACGACCCTGAGGCTGTCGATCAACCAGACGGTTTCCGACGACTGAACACAGCGGCTCAGATGGCCTTCAGAGGTGCACGGAAGACATACCCGACTCCTGACTTGGTCGCCAGGGGCACCGCAGCGGATGTCGCCCCCTCGATGCGGCGCCGGAGGCGGAAGACGGTGGCGGTCAAACCAGCGGACGCATCCGGATCCTCGACGCGTCCGAGACGTTCAAGCAAGGTGGAGCGCGCCACAACCTGACCGTCCGCTTCGAGGAAACATTCGACCAGCGTGCGATCGGCGTCGCTCAGATCGATGCGCGAGCCATCGGGCGAGATCAACTGTCCGATCCTTCTGTCCAGGCGCCATGCATTCTGGAGCGGATCGGTCGCCCCAGCGCGTCGAACAACGGCTTCGATGGCGAGTGCCACTTGTTCGAATTGAACAGGCTTGGCCAGGTACATGTCGGCGCCGGCCGTGATGACTTTCTTGAACGTGTCCGGCGCCAGGCGGCCCGACACAACCACCACGCCCACGTTCGTGCGGTGCCGCAGGACCTTGATCAGGTCGATTCCGTCCACGCCGGGCAGCATCAGGTCGGTGACATAGAAGTCGTAGGCGTACGGATCGGTGTGCGCCAGCAGGTCGTTGCTATCGGCAAAGACGTCGACCGCGACGCCTTCCTTGCGGAGATAGCGCGACAGGCCGTCGGAGTATTCCTCGTCGTCATCGACGAGGGCAAGAGTCTTGGGAAGCATGCCAGCGAAATGGATCTGAAGTCACCTGGATTGGAAAAGCGCCCTTCGTCCAAGGTCGCCGGACAAGTGTGTGAAATTCCCTCTTATTCTTTCGAAGTGAATATATTCGCTAAGAAAGAATAACCTCGTGTCGATAAGGCAGTGACGCCACTGAGACCGAAGGCGTCGTGCGATCCACACCCATCCTACCCGGAGCACTCCCGAGGGACGCACGTCGGCTTGATCCATTGACCTTAGAACGAGGGCGAAGAAATGAATTCCAAGAACATGACCGTTCGTGCCAAGCTGGCCGCAGCCTTTGGCATCCTGGCCGTCCTGGTGATGCTGGTCGCCGGACTGTCGCTGAAGTCCCTGGCGGACTCCAACGACCGCTTCAGCAACTACGTCCGCGGGATCAATGCTCGCGCCAAGATGGCCGACAGCGTTCGGACCGCGGTCGATCGTCGTGCCATCGCGGTGCGAAACCTTGTGCTGGTCACCAAGCCCGATGAGTTGGCCGTGGAAAAGACGGCTGTCACGAAGGCGCATGAAGACGTGCAGGCGCGACTGGCAAGACTCAACGAGATGGTGCAAGCAGTCGGCGTTCCCGAGGAAGTGCGCGTCATGGTCGGCAAGATCGACAAAGTGGAACAGTCCTATGGGCCGATCGCGCTTGATATCGTGAAACTTGCCCTGGATGGCAAGCGCGACGAAGCGATCGCGAAGATGAACGACGATTGTCGGCCGCACCTTGCCGCCCTTGTGGCGGCGGCGGAAGAGTATCAGTCGTTCACGACGAGCCGTGAGGACGCCCAGATCCAGCAAGCCTCGGCCGCCTCTGCGACCCAGCGGAACCTGTTGATCGCCGCCTGTCTGGTGGCCTTCGCCGCAGCCGGAGTCTCCGGCCTCCTGATCACCCGCAGTCTGGACCGGGCACTCGGTGCGGAGCCGGCCGAGCTTGGTGCTGCTGCGCAGCGCGTTGCCGACGGTGAACTGACTTCGATCCCTGGTGCCGACCGCGCTCCAGCCGGAAGCGTCCTGGCGTCACTCGGCGCGATGCAATCCAGCCTGTCCAACATCGTCGGGCAAGTCCGAGGGGCTTCGGAATCCATTGCGACCGGGTCTGCCCAGATTGCGACCGGCAATGCCGACCTCAGCCAGCGCACCGAGGAACAGGCCAGCGCGCTCCAGCAGACGGCCGCAACGATGGACCAACTCGGCACCACGGTCCGTCACAACTCGGACAACGCCAAGCAGGCCAACCAGCTGGCCGTGGGCGCCAGCCAGGTGGCGACCAAGGGTGGGGATGTCGTGTCCCGGGTGGTCGGCACCATGAAGGGCATCAACGACAGCAGCAAGCGGATTGCCGACATCATTGGCGTCATCGACGGCATCGCCTTCCAGACGAACATCCTGGCGCTCAACGCCGCGGTGGAGGCTGCACGCGCCGGCGAACAGGGCCGTGGTTTCGCGGTCGTCGCCGCAGAAGTTCGCAGCCTGGCCCAACGCAGCGCCGAAGCGGCCAAGGAGATCAAGAGCCTGATCACCAGCAGCGTGGAACAAGTCGAGCAGGGCAGCTCCCTGGTCGACGAAGCGGGCAGGACGATGGAGGAGATCGTCGGCGCGATCAAGCGGGTGAGCGACATCGTCGCGGAGATCAGCGCAGCCGGCGTGCAGCAGAGTTCCGGAGTCTCCCAGGTTGGCCAAGCGGTCTCGCAGATGGATCAGGTGACCCAGCAAAACGCCGCCCTCGTCGAAGAGAGCGCTGCGGCGGCGGAAAGCCTCAGGCAACAGGCGCAGCGCCTGGTCGAATCCGTTTCGGTGTTCAAGCTGTCAGCTGAGCCTGGCGCTTCCAGAGGGATCGCCGTCGAGTCCGGGGCACGACCTGCGAGTTCGCGGAGCGCCTCGCGCGACTTGCGACATGCGCAGGCGCCCTCCCCGGCCGCGACTGCGGTCCAATCGGGCATGGCCGACCGTGCGGAATGGGCGTCCTTCTGACAAGTTGCCGCGGTGGCACCTGCAACTTCGAACCCCGTTGTCTGCGCCCGCGCGTATCCACTGAGGCGTCGAGCGTTCAGTGCAGGCAGCCTGACGTGACCTGGAGTTGGCGGCTCACGACAAGGCCCACCCGCACGCGTAGAGAACGCAGGCCAGCGCCACACCGCGGAACGGGATTCTGAAGAAGTAGCGTCGGGCGAGTGCCAGGTATGCCAAGAGCACGGCCAAGCCCAGCGCCAACAGGAAGAACGAACCGCCAAGGACTGCTGGCCTCCATAGCGCCAGATAGCCGTAGATCAGTGCGAACGCGATGATGCCCAGACTGTGACTGGCATTGAAGCCCTTGGTGGCGCGCCAGACGGTTGTTTGACGCGTGATGACAGGGTGCGAGTGCTCCATCGCCTCGCGCAAGGCGGGGTCCCGCGGGTCGAGTCGGTTGCCGTGATAGGTGAAGAACAGATGGATGCCGCCAAGCGAGCCCAGCACGGCAGCGCTTGCAGCGATCAGGATGTAGGCAGCGGTCACGGGATTTCCTCGACGGCGGGACGGGATGATCTTTACAGGCGCAAGATGAAGTCATTCTTGAGCCGCATCCTTCTCGTGTCAAGATCCATTCATGGTGACCTGCCCGGCGCGACTTCGACCACCCGCGTGCCCTGGTGCACGGCGCTGCCGGCCGGTTCCGCCCGTTCCGAGGAGACGCGAGCCTTGTACTGAACGTTCGACGCGCTCAGACCAACTCCATTGAACTCGGCGCTTGCCTCGACTTCAACTTCGTTCACGTCCAGTCCGAGCCTCTGCGCCTCCCGGTAGATGTCATTGCAGTAGCACGTGGCCAGGGCGAGCATCAGGAATTCCCCGCCGTTCGCTTCAGAGCCACGACCTTCGATCTTGCCGGGGATGGCGATCGCTCTTGTTCGGCCTGCGGTGGCAACCGTGACCTCGTGCGACGCGGCCGTATTCTTGACCTGTGCGGTGATCTTCATGGTGGCAGCGGTGGAAGTTCGTATCTGTGCAGCCGAATTCTGGCGCTGGACCGCCCGCCGCAGCAGGCTGACCAACAAATGACTGCGCTGCCCGAAAGGAGACGGTCGCCATCGACTGCACCAGGCCGACAACTGCCACCGAATCGCGGCGCACCCGCACGAGGTACCAACCGATGATGTCGCTCGCCGGCGGCACAAGGATCGGTGTCCGGGTCACGGGCAGCTGGCCGTGATCGACCGCTGCGCTTCCGCGATCCTGCTGGCTCGATCCTTGTCCTCGACGAAGACACGGTTGCCCTTGTCGTCGTAAGAGAACACGGGATGCTGCTCGTTGAGAATGCCCAGGTTGTGGCGCGCACCATTGCAGGCTGCCATGTCGATCTTCTTGTCGTTCTTGTGCGCTTCCTGGTAGGCCTGTTGCTGGCTCTCGCGCCGATTGCGCGCCTGGACGTCGGCCACCAGGCTCGATGTCTTCTGTGTCGGTGTGGCGTCGTTCGGCGACGGTGGTGCCTGGAAGGCCGGCGCCTGCGGCTGCGGACGCGAGATCGATGTGCTCGCGTAGGGATCGTCGTGCGGCCTTGCGTCCTTGGGCGGAGCGCCCCGCTGCGCGTTGAGCTGCGCGACCGTGGGATGGGCGGGTGGCTTGTCGTTGGTCGGGCATGGCGTGGACTGATAGCCGATCGTCCCATTGGCCTGGACGCACTTGTAGACCTGCGCCCAGGCCGCCAGCGGCGCTGCGGATAGTGCGGCCGCGAGCAGAACGGCCTCGATGCCCCGGGCGGGCAAAGATTTGAACATGTCGATCCCCTGGGAATTGAAGCTGCAGGCGGCATTTTCACATTGCGGCGATCTCCCGCCCGATTCCGCCGCCACCAGCTCCCTGGCACGGACGACAACGTCCCCAAACGTCGGAGCTCGGAGCCGAGGGCTCGTTCGACTGGGCGCTGGGCAATTCGCGCCACGGCGGCTGCGACGGTTCCCCTGGCAGCAATCCGCAAGCTGGGGTCGATTCACGCCGCCCTGCGTGCAAGGGCCTGATCGAACGCCCGTCCCCTCCAACGGTCGCGCCCGATAGCCGCCCTTGGGATCGACCGCTTCTGGCCGAACGCACCCCGCCACGAGCCCGAACAATGGCTGCAGGGTGCACCGGATGGCCCGCCCGCGCCTTCGGGCGAATCTCGCAAGTCACCCTGCGCGCAGTCCGAGTCGTTCCTGCAATGCCGAGCGATGCCGTCGGCTCGTCGGCAGGTGTCGTCCATCACGAAGCACGACTTCGACCTCTCCGTCGGCGCTGGTCTGGAGCGCACGCACGTGCGCGAGATTGACGATCGCGGTGCGATGGACGCGGCAGAACCCCGCAGGCTCGAGCTCTGCCTCGACCGAGGCCATGCTGCGTCGCAGTGCATGCGTGCGGTCCGCGACGTGCAGGTTGACGCAGTAGTCGGCCGATTCGACCCAGGCGAGGTCCGCGAGCGCGACGAAGTGAACGGCGCGCCCGCTGCGAACGACCAGTCGCGTGGGCACGGCTGCAGGGCCGCGCGTGGCGCGGGCCAGGGCAACCTGCTCCTTCGCGCGTGCCAGCGCGAGCCCGAAGCGCGCGTCGGTGTAGGGTTTGAGCAAGTAGTCGAGCGCGCCCGCATCGAAGGCGCGCAGCGCATGCTGGTCGAACGCGGTGACGAAGACCACCGCGGGGGGAATACCCGTGCCAAGTCGCTCCAGCACCTCGAAGCCGTCGACCTCGGGCATCTGCACGTCCAGGAACACGATCTCCGGCCTGAGCTCGCGCAGGCGCTCCACAGCCTCCTCGCCCGAACCGCATTCCGCCACGAGTTCGACCGCGGGATCGCGCGCCAGCAGCACGCGCAACGAGCTGCGTGCCAGCGGCTCGTCGTCGACGATGAGCGCGCGCATCGTCATGCCGCCCTGGTGCCGGGGCCGGCTTCGGACGACTCGCGCCAGGGCTGGTGGATCGTCACGCGCACGCCGCAGCCATCGACATTGGCGACGGCCAGCGACCCTTCGGCGCCGTAGAGACTGCGAAGGCGACTGCGCACGTTGGCCAGGCCGATCGAACCACCGCGGCCGTCGCCGTCGGTGCCGCCCGCCGCGCGCGGCTCTTCGTCCGCTCCCCGGGTGTCGTTGGCCGCCGTTTCGCGCAGCATTCCGGGTGCGATGCCCGGACCGTCGTTGTACAGCGAAATCACGAGGCCCGCCGCTGTGCGCTCTGCGCGCAGCTCCACCCGGCCCGCCTGCGCGCGACGCGCGATGCCGTGCTTGATCGCGTTCTCCACAAGGGGCTGCAGGATCAGGCGCGGCACCAGCGCGCGGCCCAGCGCAGGCGCGACATCCAGCCGCAGCGACAGCCGCTCGCCAAACCGCAGCTTCTGGATGTCGAGGTACATCTCGGCAAAGCGCATTTCCTCCTCGAGCGGGACTTCCTGCGTCGCCGCACCGTGAAGCGCATGGCGCAGGAACTCGCTGATGCGGGCGATGGTCTCGACCGCGAGATCGTTGCGCAGGTCGCGGACGAGGCCAGCGACCGCGTTGAGCGCGTTGAAGAGGAAATGCGGCTCGATCTGGTGGCGCAGCGCGTCGAGTTGCGCCTGTGCGAGCTGGCGCGCAAGGTCCGCGGACGCAGTGCGTTGCGCGGCCAGACGCTCGTCAGCCTCCAGCATTCGGCCCGCGATCACGATGCAGTAGTAGACGAACAGGGACGCCAGGATCCATGCGTACACGTGCAGCAGGAAGAGCTGGAGGACGGGCTGTGGCGGCGCGTCCGGATTCCACGGGTTGAGCAGGTGCTCGGTCACCGCGATCCACAGCGACGCGCCCACGCTCATCGAGAACCAGCACGCGGCGTGCAGCCCCCAGGCGCGCATCATCGCAGCGGCAAGGCCGCTTCCGCGCTGCCAGCGCAGGCGCAGCGGCGCGCGCACGCTCAGGCGCATCACCCCGGGCGTCGCGAGCGCCCAGGGCATCCAGCCCAGGAACTGGAACACGAACAGCTCGACCCACGCGTGGTGCATGCCCATGGCCTTCATCGAGACCACCGTCTGCGTGGCGTCGAACAGGCCGATGCCGCCCCAGATGGCGGCGATGGCGCGCCAGCGTGGCGCGGGCAGGATGCGGTCATCGGAAGTCATGGCGAAATGGTACGCGCCCGTGCACGCGCGGCGCGGCTGCTGCAGCGAATCGACGCTCCCGTGCAGCCAGCGATATCGCCCGCCACGGCGATCCTGAGCACCATCAAGCCATGAAGAAACTACCTCTCGCCCTCGCCACCGCCGCGCTTGCCGCCGGGCTGCCCATCGCCGCATCGCGCGCCGCGTCCTACGACCAGCAGGGATCCGCCATGCGCACGCCCGCGTCCGCCGACGCCGCGGCAGCCGCTCAGGATCTGCCCGCCTACGACGGCGCCAGGCTCCGTGCACCGACCGACTACCGTGAGTGGGTCTACGCCACGACCGGCCTCGACATGAGCTACAACCGCATCAACCTGCCCGGCCACCACATGTTCGACAGCGTCTTCGTGAACCCGGGCGCATGGCAGGCCTTCAAGCGCACCGGCACCTGGCCGGACAAGACCGTGATGGTGCTCGAGTCGCGCGGCGCGAAGACGAAGGGGTCGATCAACAAGCGTGGCTACTACCAGGACACCGACCTCATGGGCATCGAGGTTCATGTGAAGGACGTCGCGCGGTACGGAGAAGATGGCTGGGCCTTCTTCGCGTTCGACGATGTCGAAAAGCCCGCCGCGATGATCCCTCGCAACAACGACTGCTACAGCTGCCACAAGGCACACGGCGCGGTCGATACGACCTTCGTGCAGTTCTATCCGACGATGCTGCCCCTCGCGCAGGCCAAGGGGACGCTCGCAGCGTCGTACCTGCAGGACATCGCGCAGGAACAGCCCGAGGCGAAGTGAGCGCGACACAGGGTTCAACGCCGATCCGGGTGGTCGGCGAAGCGGTGGCCGAGGTTCTCAGGCGATCGCCTGACTCCCAGGCGCCGCCAGCGCCCCCCCGGCGAGACCCTTCGAAATCAATCGTCGAGGCTCGCGACGTCCGGAGCGGGACGACGGCCTGGCAGCGGCAACAGAAATCTTTCCGGTCGCGAAAGAAGGCAGCTTCAGCGGTCCAAGCCGACCGTCCGTTCAAACAGTCTCGGAGAGCCCCACGCGACGGGTCGCGTTCAATCCCTGCCTTTGGTCGATCTGCTCAGCCAGGAACGTCGCGTCCCGTGCGACGCCCGAGAATCGGCCCGAACCCCAGGTGTGCAGCCAGGGCAGCCCGAGGAAATACAGGCCCGCTTGCGCGGTGACGCCGCGCACGTGGACCGGCTGGCCCCGACCGTTGAAGACGGGCGCCTCCAGCCACGAGAAGTCGGGCTGGAAGCCGATGCACCAGATGACGGACGTGATGCCCGCCTCGGCCAGGCCGAGCGCCTCGCGTTCCTCAGGCACCTCCCACAGCGGCTCGTAGACGCTTGGCGGCGGCGCTTCGATCCCGCGCTGCGCGATGAACTTGTCGATCGACGCGTTGATGCCGTTGTAGATCCTGTCGGCGTGCGCCAGGTTGGCGCCCAGGTCGGGCGCGAAGCGCAGCAGGTCGCCATCCAGGCCCTTGAGCAGGCCGTAGAGCTGCATGCCCTCCGCGGCGAAGCGGCGCAGGTCGATGTCGCGTCCGCCATCGCGGCCGGTCACGTAATGGTTGGTGTTGTCGCGCACACCCTCGCGCAGCGGATGCTGTCCCACGGGCATGTCGTAGTAGTCCATCTCGGCGAGCCAGTCCACCACGTCCCTGCCGCGGTAGAAGCGCGCACAGCGCGGAGCGTCGCCGGTGGCCAGGAACACCTGGCGGCCCGCGAGGTGCAGGTCTTCGGCGATCTGCGAACCCGACTGGCCGTTGCCCACCACCAGCACCGCGCCGGGCGGCAGCGCCTGCGGATTGCGGTACTGCTCCGAATGCAGCTGCGCGACGTGCGCCGGCAGCCGCTCCGCCAGGCGCGGCACGATCGGCAGGTGGTAGCCGCCCGAGGCGACCACGACCTGGTCGGCGGTGAAGCTGCCGCGCGCGGTCTCGACGACGTAGCCGCCCTCTGCTCGCGGGCCCACCCGCCAGACGGCGCAGTGCGTCAGCAGCGGCGCGTCCACGTGGTCGACGAAGCCCTGCAGGTACTCGATGATCTCGTGCTTGCGCATGAAGCCGTGCGGGTCGTCGCCGGCATACGGCCAGTCCGGCAACTGGCATTGCCAGTTGGGCGTGACGAGGCAGAAGCTGTCCCAGCGCTGGTCGCGCCAGGCGTGCACCGGGTCGTGCTTCTCGATGACGAGGTGGTCGACGCCGCGTTGCTGGAGGTAGACGCTCAGCGACAGGCCGGCCTGGCCGCCGCCAATGACAATGACGTCGTGGTGGGTGATCGTGTTCATGGTCGGTGTCCGGTGGAAGTCATTCTTCGAAGCCGAGCATCTCGACTTCGGCGTCGTCGTCGAAACGCTGCGCCATCGTTTCGATCGTCGCCAGCTGGTCGAGCGCCATCGAGCAGGCGAAGCCGAACTTGGCCCGCACGCGCTCGGACGCGACGTTGAGCGCGGTGCGCATCTCCTTCATGAAGGCGGGGAGCGGATAGCGCGCGCCGGGGGTGAAGTGGTCCTTGATGACCAGCGACGGCGAGTAGCAGCGCATCTCCTGGTCGTCGGGCCAGCGAAGGTGGAAGTGCATGGCGGGCATGGCAGGCCTTTCGGGCTCAGGCGGGGGTTTCGGAACGCGGGCGGCGCGCCAATGCGCGGTGCGCCCGGTACAGGGCTTCGTGGTCGAGCGCGCTGCGCTGCCAGCCGAAGCGTTCGCAGACGGCGGGCGTGCCGCGGGCGAGCGCGCGGCGATGGCGCGGATCGAGCGCGCGGCCCATCGCGCGCTCGATGGCGACCACGTCGGTCGGGTCGGCCCAGCAGGCGTGGTCCGTCCATTCGTCGTGCGACAGGTACTCTGTGAACGGCGCTCGATCGGACACGATGACCGGTGTGCCGCAAGCCAGCGCTTCCAGCACCACCAGCCCGAAGCCCTCGCGCAGCGACGGCATCAGCACCGCGTCGGCCAGGCGGTACAGCGCGGGCATGTCGGCGTCGGGCACCGGCCCGGTCAGGACGACGTCCGCCTGCAGCCCGGTGGCGACGAGCGCCGCCCGGAACTGCGCCGCATAGGCGTCGTGGTCGAGCAGGCTGGCGCCGCCGGCGATCGCCAGCTGCGCGCCCGGATGCGTGGCGTGGAAGCGCGCGAACGCCCGCAGCGAGCGCACCGTGTTCTTGCGTTCCTCGACGCCGCCCACGGCCAGGAACAGCGGGCCGCCGGGACGCAGGCCGTGGCGCAGCGCGACGGCCACGTCGCCGCCTTGCACCGCCGGCGCGTAGCGCGCCAGGTCGACGCCGTTGTTCACCAAGGTGGACGCAACGCCCTGCTCCATCTGCAGCCGGTCGCACCAGCCCTGGCTGACGCACAGCACCTGGCTCGCCTGCGCGAACGCGCGGTGCTGCCAGGCCATCAGCTGCGGATCGTCGAAGGTGTCGAGGTGGTGCACGGTCCGCACGAAGCCGCCGATCTCGCGCCGCTCGACGAGGTCGGCCAGCGCGTTGCCGCCGATAGCGTCCTGCGCGTGCAGGACGTCGAAATGGCGAGTGCGCAGGCAGCGCGCGAGGTGCGCGACGAATGCCGCGCGGCGCGTGGCCACCATGTCGACGACGCCGCGCGCACCGGCTTGCACCTCGACCAGTTCGAGCGGGCAGCGCGTGGCGCGGAACATGGCCTGTCCCGGCGTGGCCGGCGCGAACACCGTCACGCGGTGGCCGCGCTCGTGCAATGCGTCGGCCAGCGCCAGCGTGTGGACGACGCCGCCGCGCGGATTGACGGAGTGCGTCAGCAGCGCGATGTCGAGCCGCTGGGCGTCACGCATGGACGTCCTCTTCGCGGGCCGTGATGAAGGTCTCCTCCGCGAGGTCCCACAGCAGCGCACGCTCGTCGCCGTCGCGCAGCCAGACGCGCGGGTCGGCCGTCACCTCGCCGACGGCCGCGCAGGGGATGCCGGCGGCCTCGAAATGCGCGCCCACCGCCGCGGAGTGGGCAGGGCGAACGCTGAACACGAAGCCGAAGCTGGGGAACGATTGCAGCCAGCGTTCGAGCGCCACGCCGGACGGACGCGGGATGGCCTGGACGTCGATGACCGCGCCCACCTTCGAGCACTCCAGCAGCATCAGCGCGGTGCCGATCGCGCCGGCGTTGCTGATGTCCTTGGCGGCGTCGCACAGGCCGCTCTCGGCCAGCGCCGGCAGCAGCTCGATGTCGGCGCGCAGGCGCGCCGGAGGCGCGCCGGTGGACGCGTTCCAGAACGGATGCGGCTCCTCGTAGGCGCCGCGCAGGTCGATCGCCATCATCAGGACGTCGCCCGGGCGCGCCGCGAAGCTGGACAGCAGCGCCTTCGCGCGGCCCAGGATCGCGACCGCGAGCTGGCCGCGTTCGCAGCGGCTGTTGCTGTGGCCGCCGACGATGGGCACGCCATAGCGGCTGGACGCACTGGCCAGGCCCTCGAGCACCGGGTTCGCGCCTTCGGCGCCTCGGCTCCACAGCGCGTCGACGACGGCAATGGGCCGGCCTCCCATCGCGCAGATGTCGCTCACGTTGACCATCACGCCGCAGTAGCCGGCGAACCACGGCATCGCGTGCACGAAGTCGTCGAGGAAGCCTTCGATGGCCAACAGCAGCCAGCCCTCGCCCGACGGGTCGGGGATCGCGGCGCAGTCGTCGCCCACCGCCACCGCCTGCGCGAGATCGGCCGCACCGCCCGGCAGGGCGCGGGTGAGCGCGGTCAGGACGTCGGCGATGTCGCGCTTGTGCGCGAACCCGCGGCCCGCGCGCAGCCGGGTTGCCAGCGACGACAGGTCGTCGCAGCTCATGCCACGCTCCGCGCGCTGCTGGTGACGAAGCCCGTCAGCGGGTCGTGACACGGCGGGTAGTACGCGAGGGCGGCCTGCATCAGCACGTGGGGCCGGCCGTGCAACGTCTCCTGGCGCAGCGCGCGCCAGTGAAGCGCCTCGAACAGCCCTTGGTTCTGCTGTTGCACGTGGGCGAGGAACATGCGGCAGCCGCGCGCGTGGGCGCTGCACACCGCCAGGCGGATCAGCGTCGCGCCCAGGCGGCCGTGCTTGCGGAAGCGCGCGTGCACGGCCAGGCGCGAGCCCCACCACACGCCGTCGCCATCGTCCGCGCGATGAATGCGCACGGTGCCCACCACCTGTTCGGGCATGCCGCCCACGCACGACAGCGCCACCAGCGGCTGCGCGTGCGCGTCGATCGCGTCGAGGTCGTCGCCGGCGAACACGCCCTGCTCGTCGCAGAACACGGCACGGCGCAGGCGGCGCGCCTCGAGGATCTCCCAGCCGCCGTCGGCCCACTTGACGCGGAACTCGCAGGGCGCGAAGGCGGTCGGCAGCTCGCACCAGGGTGTGAGGGTGGTGTCCATGGTCAGCTCTCGTAGACCGACAGCGACGAGCACGCGCCGCACTTGCCGCAGCCGGCCTTGATGTCGGACGAGCGCAGGTTGGCGTCGCTCACCATCTCGCCCAGCGGCTGCAGCACCGCGCGCATGAACTCGGGCGACGGCGCCGGATGGTCTTCCAGCGGCGTGCCGCTGATCGGCACGAAGGGCACGACGAAGGGGTAGACGCCCAGCGCGAGCAGGGTCGCGCACATCGACAGGATGTCCTCGCGCGTGTCGCCCAGGCCGGCCAGGATGTAGGTGCTGACCTGGCCGCGGCCGAACACGTCGACGGCCGCGGCGAAGCTCTCCATGTAGCGCGCGAGGGGCACGCCGGCCTTGCCGGGCATGATGCGATCGCGCACCGCGGGCGACACCGCCTCCAGGTGCATGCCGAGCGTGTCGACTCCCGCGTCGTGCATGCGCGCGAACCAGGCGTCGGTGTCGGGGGGCTCGCACTGGGCCTGGATCGGGAGGTCGACCGCCGCGCGGATGGCACGCGCGCTGTCCACCAGCACCCGCGCGCCACGGTCGGGCGTGGGCGGCGTGCCGGTGGTCATCACCATGTGCTTGACGCCGTCCAGGCGCACCGCGGCCAGCGCCACCTCGGCCAGCTGCTCGGGCGTCTTGCGCGCGATGGTGCGGCCGGCGGCCAGGCTCTGGCCGATCGCGCAGAACTGGCAGGTCCTGGTGCGGCTCTGGTAGCGGATGCAGGTCTGCAGCACCGTCGTGGCCAGCACGTCGGCGCCGTGCAGCGTGGCGATGTGCGAGTACGGTACGCCGTCGGCCGTGCGCAGGTCGTAGAAGCGCGGCGCCTTCGGGAACGCGATGCTGGCGATGGGGATGGTGCCGCGCGTGAGGGCGCTGCGCCCGTTCGCGTCGGGCGCCTGCGCGACGAACGGCGAGTTCCACGCGCTGGACGTGTGCACCGGCACCATGATCGTGTGGCCGTCGACGGTGACGGCCTTGTGGTCGGACGGGCCGGCGCCGCCGCGGCGGCTGGCGACGCCGCCGTTCGGGGACGCCGGCTCAGCCAGCCGCAACCCGAAGGACTGCAGCTCGGTCATCAGCTGGCGCGTCTGCGGCGACAGCGCCGGCGTGGGTTCGATCGTCGTGGTCATGGTCGTGGCTCCGTGGAAGGTCGGCGAACATCGGGCCGGTGGTCGCGGCGGGTCGGTCGTTGATGGCCAGGCTCAGCAGCTCGGGCCGGGCGTAGTGGCCCACCGAGTCCATCATTCGCTTGCGCTTGGTGATCAGCGCCATGTCGAGGTCGGCCACCACCATGCCCTCGCCTTCGCGCAGCGGCGGGGCCAGGTGCACGCCCTCGGGCGAGACGATGGCGGTGTTGCAGCCGCCGCGCAGCGCCTTCTGGAGGCCGGGATCGGGCGTGATGGCCTCGATCTGCGCATCGGTCAGCCAGCCGGTGGCGTTGACGACGAAGCAGCCGGCCTCCAATGCGTGGTGCCGGATCGTCACCTCGATCTGGTCGCCGAAGATCGGTCCCACCAGCGAACCGGGGAACTGGGCGCAGTGGATCTCCTCGTGCTGCGCCATCAGCGCGTAGCGGGCGAGCGGGTTGTAGTGCTCCCAGCAGGCCAGCGCACCCACCTTGCCCACGCGAGTGTCCACCACCTTCAGGCCGGCCGCGTCGCCCTGGCCCCACACCATGCGCTCGTGGAAGGTCGGAGTGAGCTTGCGGCGCTTGAGCATCAGCGTGCCGTCGGCGTCGAAGACGAGCTGCGTGTTGTAGAGCGAGCCAACGTCCCGTTCGTTGACGCCGAGCACCACCACCATCCCGTGCGTGCGCGCCCGTTGTGCCACCGCGTGCGTGACCGGCCCGGGCACCACCACCGCGCGCTCGTACAGGCGCATGTGATCGGCGCCCATGAGCACCGGCGGCTTCACGAACGAGAAGTACGGGTAATACGGCAGGAAGGTCTCGGGAAAGACGATCAGCTGCACGCCCTGGCGGGCCGCACGGTCGATCGCCTCGCAGACCTTGTTGAGCGTGCCGTCGGTCGCCTCGAAGTCCGGGGCGATCTGCACGGCCGCGGCGCGCACGGTTCGGGAGCTGGCCATGGGGGGGCTCGGCGCGACGCTCAGAGCGTCCAGGTGTCGAGGATGAAGGCGTTGGACTTGCGGTGCAGCAGCACCAGGTCCAGCACGTCCAGCGGGTTGATCGGGCGGATGCCCTCGATCAGCGCGCCCTCGCCATGGCCGTAGAGCGCCTGCAGCGCGAAGCGGCACGCATAGACCTTGCCGCCCTCGGCAATGAACTTGGTGATCTGGTTGTTGAAGTTCTGGTGGCCGGGAAAGGCCTCGGCGCCGAGCGTGGGGAAGCCGCGCTGCACGCCCAGCGTCACGCCAGGGCCGTACAGCAGGATCGAGGTCTCGAAGCCCTTGCGTTGCAGCCGCGTGGCCTGCAGCAGGTTGACGAAGCCGATCGAGCCTTCGAAGGCCACGGTATGAAAGGTGACGAGGGCCTTCTCGCCGGGCTCGGCCTTCACGTCCTCGAAGACCTTCTCTTCGTAGTCGACGAGGAAGTCGCCGGTGTGGTTGGGGGCTTTGGTGACTTTGGGCATGGAGAACTCCGTTGGATGCGCAGGCGGTTGAGGGTTGGCTGCCCTCGTTCCAATGCACGGGACATGCCATCGCAGCACTCCGGTGGCACCCGCTGATGCAATCAAGTGGCGATCAAAGCGGGAGATCGCGCCCTGCGTCGCCGAAACCTTTTTCGGCCCGCCCGAGACCCGCTCGACCGTGGACCGGGCCCAGCCGCCGAGAGTCGGAAACACGCACCGCTCCGAGGCGAAACGATGCGATCAATGCCCTCCATCAACCGCCAGGCGGGCACCAGCCGGGGGCGCCACGCGGGCCGCGATCTGGCACGCAACCTGCGTCTTCAGAGGGCATTGATCGCACCTTGAATGCAATCAATGAATGCAATCAAGTCACACCCCGGAGACCCGCGATGCCCGTCGACAAGCTCACCGCCCACTGGCAGCGCCGCATCGCCGTCGGCGATCGTCCGGCCTACCTGCTGATCCCCGAGCTGATCGCCGAGGACGTGCGCACCGGCCGCCTGGCTGCGCGCGACCGACTGCCCAACCTGCGCGAGCTGGCCGCCGCGCTCGGCCTCAACTACACGACCGTCGCCCGTGCATACGCCGAGGCCCGCAAGCGCGGCCTGATCGATTCCCGGCCCGGCATGGGCACCTTCGTGCGCGGCCACGCGCCCGCGTTGCCGCTGCGCGGCGGCAGCGGCGCCGAGATGACGATGAACATGCCACCCGAGCCCCAGGATCCGGCGTTGATCGCCCGGCTGCAGTCGGGCGCCGCCGAGCTGCTGGCCAGCACCGATCCCTACGCGCTGCTGCGCTACCAGGACTTCGGCGGCACGCCCGCGGATCGCGCCGCGGCCGCCGCCTGGCTGGGCCATCGCCTGCCCGGGTGCGACGTGGCGCGCGTGCTGGTGTGCCCCGGCATCCACGGCGTGCTGGCCGCGCTGGTCTCGCAGCTGGCACGCCCCGGCGAGATGATCTGCGTGGAGTCGCTCACCTATCCGGGCATCAAGGCCATCGCGACGCAGCTTGGCGTGCAGCTGCACGCGCTGACGCTGGACGACGACGGGCCCAGCGCGCAGGAATTCGAACTGGCCTGCAAGACGCTCAAGCCCAAGGCGCTGTACTGCAACCCGACGATGCTCAACCCGACTTCGGCCACGATGTCGCGCGCTCGCCGGGAGACCTTGGCCGACATCGCGCTGCGCTTCTCGATCCCCATCATCGAAGACGACGCGTACTCGATGCTGCCGCGTGAAGCGCCTCCGACGCTCGCCTCGCTGGCGCCCGAACTCACCTACTACGTCACCGGCTTCAGCAAGTGCCTGGGTGCCGGGCTGCGCACGGCGTTTGTCCTGGCGCCCACCGAGCGTGCCGCGCAACGCCTCGCAGGCGCGCTTCGCGCGACCACCGTGATGGCCTCGCCGATCACCACGGCGCTGTCGACGCGCTGGATCGTCGACGGCACCGCGATGGCGGTGCTGGACGCGGTGCGCGCCGAGTCGGTGGCGCGCCAGGCGCTCGCCACGAAGCGCCTGGGCAAGTTCGGCTTCCTGGCCCACCCCGAGGGATTCCACCTCTGGCTTCCGCTGGCGTCGTCGTGGAGCGTGGTGGAGTTCGCCTCGTGGCTGCGCACCAAGGGCGCAGGCGTGGTGGCCAGCGCCGCGTTCTCCACCGACGGCGATCCGCCCGATGCCGTGCGCATCTGCCTGGGCGGGCCGATCTCGCGCGACGAATGCGACGCCGCGCTGGCGCTCGTCGCGGAGACCCTCGAGCATCCGCGGCATCCGCATGCGACCGTGATGTAGTCGTCTGCTGCGTCGTTCGAGCCTGTGAAAGGTCAGCTCGATCGAGGCTGCGGATCTGCTCTTCGGACGTCCCTGGACTCTTGAAATCAAGCCGCGATATCGGACTCGACGCGCCCTGCGTCGCCGAAGGCCACGGGGCAGGCCACCACCATCGCCGCCGCGCACAGGTTCGCGGCATCGGCCAGGACACCCACCTCTTTCCGAGCACTCCAGCGAACCTGTTGCGTTGTCCAGTTGAATCCGCCGCCGGTTCCTGCAGTTCGAGGCGCCGAAATCGGCGCCAGGACAGTGCCGATAGCTGAAGTTGACCTGCAGCCAACAGAAGCGTCGAAGGCGGGTGGAGCCCTTCATAATCAGGACCTGACCTCCGCTCGCTCGAGATGCCTACCTTTCATCATGGATAAATTCTTGTTGCAGCAGCAGGTCCTGGAACGGCTGGCCGAAGACCTGCTGCAAGCCGAACAGGCCGTGCGGGCGGCCCATGAAACGGCGACGCACGAAGAAAACATCGCCGAAAACAAGTACGACACATTGGGACTCGAAGCGGCCTACCTGGCCACCGGCCAGGCTCGTCGCGCCGAAGCCATCCGCCAGGCGATGGCCAATTGGCGCCAATTCCGCCCGCGCCCCTACGACGCCAGCAAAGGCATACAGGTCGGCGCGCTGGTCTGCCTGGTCGATTCCGACGACCAGCAGCAACAGCTCTTCATTGGCCCGGACGGGGGCAGCATGAAGTTGGTCAGCGGCACTCAGTCCGTTCAGGTCATCAGCAGCGAAGCCCCTTTGGGCATGGCCATGCTGGGCAAATGCGAGGGTGACGAGGTGTCGATACAGGTCGCTCCAATCCGACAGCAGTTTGAGGTGCTGCGGGTTCATTGAGCTGCAGTCAAGTTCACGCCGAATTGATCAGAAACTGCTCGCCCCGACAGGCAGGCGGCAAGACCTGCACTTCGCGATGCCGCTTCCGACAGAAGGCGGAGAACGACTGTCCTGACGCAGGGCATGCTCGGAGGGACCGGCCCACCCGTGAGCGGTCGCTCGCGACCGCCAGTTCCTGGCCGAACTCGGTCCACCGTGGTGTCGCCGGGCACCCCGCACAGCGAACGATCGCCGAGCCGAGCGCCCGTCACGGCCGCGGAACCGGACGGCTCCGTATCGCGCCCGCCGCCGACGACCCGGTGGCCTGCGCCACCGCGCATTCTTTGCGCATAGGCGTGATGTTTTCTTCCGGCGCGCGCATGCCAGCGCCCTTGAATGCTCCGCGCCTCGCGACAATCATGGCAGCCATGCCTGTTCGCGCATTCCCTGTCATTGCCGCGCTGCTCTTCGCGGGTCTCGCCGCCGTCTTCGCGCTGCGCGGGCACACGCAGGCGCCGGCGTGGCGCGCACCACCGGCGGCCTGGCCGTCGGTCTTCGCGTGGACGTGGAACCGCGACGACGACCTGCGCTTCCTGCCGCCCGGCGCGGGCGTCGCGGCGGTGCGCGTCTCGGTCGAAATCGAGGACGACGCCGTGCGCGTGCGAGCGAACAACGGCACGTGGACGGCGCCGGCTGAAGCCTTCGTGCTGCCCGTCGTGCACGTCGATGCGTTCGAACGCTGGCGTCCGGCGCTGAACGCCGCACAGGAGGACGCCCTGGTCGCGACGATCGTGGCCGTCGGCGAGAGCTCGCCGTCCGGCGCGCTGCAGGTCGACTTCGAGGCCAGGCCCAGCCAGCGCGCGTTCTATCGCCGCGTCCTCGGGCGCGTCCGCGAGCGGCTGCCGTCGGAATGGATCTCGATCACGGCCCTCGCGTCCTGGTGCCTGGACGACCGCTGGACCGCCGGCCTGCCAGTGGACGACGTCGTCGCGATGGCGTTCCGCCTCGGGCGAGACGCGCCCGGGAGACGGCGCGCGATCGGTGCTCTCGAACGCTGGCCTGCCGCCGACTGCAGCAGCACGGGCATGGCGGCCGACGAACCGGGCCTGCGGCCACCCGCGCACCGAACCCTGTTCGTGTTCTCGCCCAGCCCGTGGACCGCCGCGACCTGGCGCGCCGCCTTGACTCCTCTTACGACCGTGGAAGCCGAATGAAGACATCGAACAGGTTCGCCGCCCTCGCGCTGCTGGTCGCCGCGACAGCAGCTCACGCGGGCGCGTACGACACGCCGCCTCTGGGCCCGTTTCCCGACACGGCGCCGACGATCCCGCTGCGCGACTTTGCCGCCGGCCATCTCGGCGTCATCGACAGCAGCTTCCAGCGTGCCTATCTCGTGGCCGCGTGGCGCGCGATCGGCGGCAAGCCGCTGTCGGACGTCCAGGCGAAGCAGCTGTCCCTGGCGCTGGGCGAGGACGGCAGCGTCAACGTGGTCGATCGCGACATGGTGCTGATCTGGGACGGCGCGCTCAAGCGCTTCGGTGGCTCGGCATACGACAAGTACGATACCTACATCATCGGCCAGCGCGACTCCTCGCTGGTCGTCGCGATGCAGGGCTACACGACCAACGTCGTCTACGACAACTGCACGGCCGACGGCATACGTACCGCCGTCGCCACGCTCACCCAGCGCGCCACGGCTTACGGCGACGCCGACCACGACCGCTGGGTGGCCGAGTGGGTGCGCGGCCAGCAGGCGGTGTTCCGCAACTGCTCCATCGGCAAGGAGGCGCTCGCGCCCGCGCCGGCCAATGCGCCGGAGTGGTTCCGCCGCGACCGTGCCTACCAGGCCGCCTCAGCGCTGTTCTATCTCGGCCACTTCGAGGAGGCGCGCGCCGCATTCGCCGCGATCGCGACCGACGCCGGCTCGCCCTGGGCGGGACTGGCGCCCTACATGATGGCGCGCTGCGACCTGCGCCAGGCGAGCCTCTCGCCGGACGGCCCTGCACGCACCCAGTCGTTCGCACGCGCGGAAGCCGGATTCCGCGCCGTGGCGGCCGGTGCGTCACCGCAGCGCGCCTCGGCGCAGGGCCTGCTGCGCCGCATCGCCATCGAGCGCGACCGCAGCGCCGCACTGCGGCGGCTCGAACGCGTCGTGGGAGAGGGCTCGTTGGGCGCGAACGCCACGGCCGACTTCGGCGACTTCCTGTCGCTGGCGCGACCGCCCGTCTGGGAGCGCATCGGCGACCAGCCGGCGCGCCCAGCGCCGAACGGCCTGGCGGCCGCACGCGACGGCGGACTGGTCGACTGGCTCGCTGCGATGGCCCAGTCCGGCTTCGCCGTGCCCGAGGTCGACCGCTACAGCTACTACTTCTCCAAGCCCCTGCCCGACGAGGATCGCACGCGCGCCTGCGGCCCGCTCTCCGCGACGGGCGCGCACCGCGACGCGTGGATGATCGTCTGCTACCTCAGCGCCGGCACGTCCGCCGGCGTGCCGGCCAGCGTCCGCGCCGCGGCTGCGAAGATTCCCGACGACGCGCCGGCCTGGGCCACGCTCACCTACCTCGAGCTGTCGCTGCGCATGCGCGAGCGCGCAGCCGCCGCCACGCCGATGTCGCGCGAGGGCAGCGAGGCCCTGCGCATGCGGTTTGACGCGGCACTCGCCAAGGGCGACGCGGTCTTTGGCGGCGACGGCATCAACGCAATGCGCGTGCTGCGCGCACCGGTCAGCGCGAGCACGCTGGACCTCGCGACCGCCAGCCGCCTCCGCCGCATCGACGATCCCGGCCGCTATCCCTGGCACGACGACATCGGGCGCGCGATCACCAACGAAGTCCAGGACTCGGCCATCGGAGTGACGCTGCTGTCGACGTCGGTCGACGTGCGCCAGCTGGCGGCGCTGGCCGACAATGCCGCAGCGCCGATGGACGTCCGCGCGAGCGCGCTGCGCGCCGCCTGGGCGAGAGCGGCGATGCTCAGGCAAGACGCCGTGGTCGCATCCCTTACGCCGGCATTGCTGGCGCTGGACACGCACGGTGCGGTCGGCATCCACGCCTATGCCGACGCCACCGATCCGGTCGAGCGCCAGTTCGCCCTGGTGCACCTGCTGCGAGGGCGCGTCGGCCCGGTGTATGGCAGCGGCTGGGGTTGCCAGTTCCCCCAGCACCGCGAGTCGCTCCCATGGCTGGACGACGCGCAGCTCAGCGCGGCGCACGCCGAGTTCGACGCATTCAGCAAGCTACCGACCTTCAACACCTATTACGGCGAAGCCGTGCTGGCGTTGGCGAAGGAGAAACCGACCGACCCACGCCTGCCAAGCGAACTGGCCGCCGTCGTCGCATCGACGCGCATGTCCTGCCAGGGCGAGACGCCCATCTCGAAGGCAGCTTTCACGGCCCTGCACCGGCTGTTCCCGAAGTCGCCGGAGGCGAAGCGGACGAAATACTTCTTCTAGCGCCCTGGCGCGAATTGCAACGCGTCATAGGGGAACGCGAGCAACCCCCGCTCTACCATTCATGAAACGAACGCCAGCGAGATTCGCTGGCGCTTTGCCTCCTGGAAGTCGCCCGGCTTGTCGCCGGGAAGTTGTGGGCATCAGTCTTGCCCGCTCCTCGCTGACCTTGTTCAACCAATGGGGGACACGATGAAGCGCTTGCTGATTGCGGCCATCGCCGGCTGCGCGCTCCATGCCGTGGCCCGGGCCGACGACCTGACGTTCACCTGGAGCTTCACGGGGACGACGAAGGAGACGCCGCACTCGGTGTGCGGCGGATCCTGGTTGAACTGCGTCGGCATCACGCACGACCTCTCCGGCACGTTCACGCTGGCGGTGCCTGACGACTCGTATTTCTACAGCCAGAAGATTGCCAATGGCGACTTCGGCACCGAGACCATCGACTACCAGACCGCCGGCGGGCAACTGAATTTCTACAGCCTTGAAGACAATTTTCCCGAGAGCAGCGAGCTGACCTGGCGGTCGCTGTGGCTCTGGACAGGCGGCGGCACGGAGTATTCCTATGCCTCGGACCCCGACGGGTACATCACGTCCACGACCCAGATCACCTACGGTGCCGGATTGCCTCCGAACGGCCCGGGCCCGGATCCCGTGTCGGAACCCGGGTCCGCCCTGTTGTTGGCGACCGGAATTGCGGTGCTGGCGGTCCGGGCGCGCAATCGTCCGGTTCGCCCAGCATGGCAACGTAGCTCAGACCCGGTCGCCGACGCGGCGACGGTGTAGCTCGATCTCGGAATCCAGCCATTGTCGGCCACTGAGTAGGGCAGCCTATCGAGGAAGCCGCCAGAACGCACGAGGCGTCGCCCATTCATTGCCTGCCGGGCGGCGCACGGCGGCCGGGACGCGCCAAGCGCGCTATTGAAGCGATCACTGGCCGCAGTTAGGATCACAGCCCGACTCCGAAGAGGCCTCCTGTGATCGTGTGCGACGCCCCCGTGGTTGCAATTGCTCGGGTGCACCCATGAAGCGCATCGTGGCGAGTTCGCACATGCACGCGGAGACGAAGGCCTCGTTCCGCTATGAGGCGACCTGGAATGTCGAAGGCGCGCTGCTCACTTGGAATGCCACTGTCTCGCTGCCCGGTCGGCGTTGGAGCCTGGCGGGCGGAACGCCGGAGTGGACCTGCGGCAGCGAGGCCGCGGCGGTGCGCGAGGACGTCGCGCGGAGCATCGACGGCTTGGTGATTTGCTAGCAGCTGCGAGCTTTGTGCAGCGGCAACGCGGCAAGTAGACGCTCCGCGGAGCGCCTGGTTGCTCAATCAGGGTACCCTCATCGGACTGCTGATCCGCTGCCAACAGGGCGCGGCGGCGTGAACAGCACCAGCCGAGTGGGCGCGTTGCCGATGCGCAACCCGATCCAGCGTTGGCCCGAGCCCATGGGTTGGTCGGTGGCAACGTCGAAGCCGTGCATTTCGGTGTAGAAGGTCAGCGCACGATCCGGATCGCTGATGGGAACGCCGACGAACTTGAGTTGGGTGATCAAGGCGAATCTCCGTGAAGAGAAGGCGTGCCCGTCGAGGCCGATCGGGGGGGGCAGCGGCCGGTAGAGTCGAGATGTGGCGCGGTGACGGTAGGTCTGAGCATCGCTGTTGCCGCCCCTTTCGGTTGGCGGTGCCCTATGAGCCAGACCATGGCTCCGTTTCCACATCCCGCTCATCGAACCGGACGTGCAGATCTCCCGCATCCGGCTCTCGGACAAGACATCACGCCTTCGCCCACGCCTGGGCGCGGCCGCGTGCTGTCAGACGTACGAGCCGGAAGTGCCCGTAGAGATGCGAGGGTGGATATGCCCCGC